>Ga0172379_10002794_pt1 | contig 29693 bp, 28 predicted proteins | sample GrowelOW334metaG_FD_119756 | JGI IMG/M metagenome (GOLD analysis project Ga0172379, IMG submission 119756) | Groundwater microbial communities from an aquifer near a municipal landfill in Southern Ontario, Canada - Groundwater well OW334 metaG | ecosystem: Environmental > Aquatic > Deep...
CGGGGTCAAAACTTCAATAATTAATTTTGGGCAAGACTTTCGCAAAGCTTTAATACAAGCGGCAAAATGGGCACTCCCAGCATCTTTTAAATCATCACGATCAACACTTGTAATAACCGCATAGTCCAACCCAAGAGTTTTTATCGCCCGCGCCAAATTTTTTGGCTCATTTTCATCAAGTGGCCCCGGCTTACCGTGATTCACATTGCAAAATCTGCATGCGCGCGTGCACGTTCCGCCCATAATCATAAAAGTTGCAGTCCCACAGCCCCAACATTCGCCAATATTTGGACACATCGCAGACGCACAAACAGTCGCGAGCTTTAATTTCTCAGATAGCGAGCGAATCTTTTTATATCTCAAACCCGGCTGAGCAATTTTTAGTTTCATCCACGACGGCTTCTTGATGTCGCCAGAAACCAATTGAGTTTTTGTCAAAGGGTTGCAAGACATAGAAATGGAGCCGCATCATACCATAATAGAGACATTTTCCGAAGAGGCCTTCTTGATTATCCTCATGAGCAGGCTGGCGGTTGCCATAGAATCAAACTTGGCGCTATGGGCTTGGTCGTGTCTTATTTTTAGAGTTTTGCATAAGTCCGGCAGATTGTAATATCTCATTCCCGGGAAAATTTTCCGCGCAAGTTTAAGAGTGCACAGCATTGGCATATCAAGTGGCGCAAATTTTGCATCCACAAATTCTTTACTCAAAAACTTATAATCAAAAATTGCGTTGTGCCCAACAAAAATAGTGTTTTGCAAAAAACCATGCAGCTCACCGGCAATCTCACGAAAACGCGGAGCGCTCGCCACCTTTTCATTGCTAATTCCGGTCATGCGAGCCACAAAAGGCGGAATAGGCCGCGCCGGATTTACAAAGCTGGAGAACCATTCAATCACCTCCCCTTGAAAAACTTTTACCGCGCCAACTTCTATAACTCGATCCTGTCCGTGAATAGCTCCGGTAGTTTCGACATCAACAACAGAAAAAGGGATTTTAAAATTCATTCGGCGAAAATATACACCTAATTCGCATTACTAGCATTACACTCCACTAATTACATTATCTACGCTTGAATGTTTTTGTTTGCGACGCAGTGCCCACAAAAGCGGAAGCGCAATAAAAAGCAAAACCGATTCGGCCACAATCAGCCAAATACGGCTCACAAAGGCATAAACTATCGCAATGTGAGGGGCAACAACCGTTTTGAGACCCATATACCAAACACCCTCCCTCACACCAAATCCATTTGGCGTGAAAAGAGCAACTATACCAACCCAATATGAAAGTGCCCCAACGCCTATGAGTAGTGGAGCATATGAATAACTCACAGGAGCAAACGATTGCAGGAACAGAAAGCTGGAAAACCCAATGCCCACCACCGCAATTATATAAATAATCTGAAGCGTCAGCAGTTTTATAAAAGAAACGCGCTTATCTTGCGTTATGGGTGGACGCTTAACTATTCTAAAATATAAATTAACTAGAAAATAAAAAACTCGCGGATAAAGCACAATAACGCCAATAGTGCTCAGTATAATCACTACAGGCCAAGAGATGTGCCTAAAAGCATTGGTTTGAAGCAATGCGATAATGGAAACATAAACACCGGCAAAGATTTCCAAAATAGATTCTGTGCCCGTGGAAAGTAAAGTTAATGAATTAGGTATGCCGTGAGGTTTGCAAAATTTCATTCTGGCTACACCGGTCCATATTTTGCCTGGAACATACTTTGCCGGCTGAGTAATAATAAAATATAAAAGAGTTTCATAAAAAGGCACGCCACAATGTAAATAGCGCAAGATTAAAAACCAGCCAATTGCAAAACATACATATGATCCCGCATACACAATAGAAGCTGCGCCCAACATCAATACATCAAATTGGAACCGGAAATATTTTATATGTTCCCAATTTCTCGAAAATTCTCTACCCAAAAAGTATAAAACCGCCACCAGAAGAATTGCAGATACAGCGTTTAGTATGATTTTTTCCGTCCGAGTCATTGCCATGCCTAAAGCAGTTTAGCATGCAGACCTTTGCTGCGCGACAACCTCTATGCGAAAACGTGTTTTTTCTGATATAATAGGCACATGCCACAGATCGAAATTGTCTTTGCAGTCTCCGCAGGTTTAATAGGTTTAATAATAGGCGGAATGATTGCCGGCAAAAGAAAATTCGACGAAAAAGCGTTAAACGAAAAAGCTAAAAAAGTTGTAGTTTCTGCCGAGCAAGAAAGTAAACAAATAATGATTGACGCCGAGATCAAAAGGCAGGAAGCAAAGCGTCAATTTGAACTTGAGCAGGCGGAATTCATGAAGCAGTTGGAGAAAATGGAGCAAATGATGTCTACGAAAAACGGCATGTACGTAAAGCGCGATGCTAAAAATCAGGAAGTGGCAAAGGCCATTGCGGAAGAAGAAAGGTCGGCAAATGGGGTTAGGGAGCAAATTAAGGAATTGGAAATTAGAGTGGAAGACAAGCTTTTGCATATTTGCGGAATTCCAAAAGACAAAACTCGCGAAGTTGTAATCCAAAATTATGAACAGGACTTTTTGAGAGATGCGGAAACGAGGCTTCAGCACAGGCTGGAATGGGCCCAGGAATGCGCATCAAGAGACGCTAAACAGATTTTGAGTGAAGCAATTTATAGATATGCGGCACCAACATCCGTTGAACATGGACATCAAAATATCACTGTCCCGCGCGATGAAATAAAAGGATTAATAGTTGGTCGTGGTGGCATGAACATCGCATTTTTTGAGAAGACTTTTGAAGTAGATGTAATTTTTAATGACGAGCCAAACACAATAATAGTGAGCTGTTTTAATTTGGTGCAAAGGGAGCTCGCAAAGTTGGCACTGGAAAGATTAATGAGAGAAAGAGTTATAAACGAAGAAACAATTTTACGCGTCAAATTAATGGCGGAACAAGATTTGGAAAGAATTTTGCGAAAAGAAGGCGAAAAAGTTCTAAAGATGCTTGGGATTACAAGTGCGCCGATAGAATTTATGAGACTGGTTGGAAGATTGAAATATCGCACGAGTTACGGCCAAAGCATTTTGCACCACTGTTTTGAAGTCGCATATTTTTCCAGAATTTTGGCAGGAGAAGTTGGCGCAAACGAAAAAGTGGCTTGGATTGCAGGATTTTTTCATGATGTCGGTAAGGCCATTGATCAGGAACAAGGTGGTTCTCACGATGTTTTAACAAAGGAAATTTTGGAGAAATATGGTTTCCCTAAAGAAATTGTTCATGCCGCGTGGACGCATCACGATGCAGCGCCGCAAGAAACAATCGAAGCCCAAATAGTACAAGCCGCAGATGCAATTTCTGCAGGTCGCCCGGGAGCCCGCGCCGAATCTGTGGAAAGATATTTGGAAAAAATAAAAGATTTGGAAGGAGCTGCTGTTGGGCTGGAAGGAGTTAAAAAAGCGTATGCAATAAATGCCGGTCGCGAACTGCGCGTTATAGTTGAACCGGAAAAGCTTACAGACGCCGGAGCCCTTGAACTGGCCCAAAATATAGCCGGCAAAGTGCAAGAAAAAGGCGGCTACCCGGGCAAGATAAGAATTATTACGATAAGAACTACAAAAGTTACCGATCACGCGAGATAAAACGTTTCCATATGAAGAATAATGTAATTATTATTGGCGCGGGGCCAGCGGGATGCACCACTGCTATTTACACGGCACGTGCGGGGCTAAAAACTTGCGTTTTTGGCGCAATAGAAAGATCAAATACTTATAGGGCACATGTGGTGGAAAATTTTTTCGGAAGAAATGAAGCGCTTAAAGGCGCAAATTTAATGACTGAGGGAAAAGCGCAGGCGGAAAAGTTTGGTGCAAAATTTACAGATAAAGAAATCGTTGATATTAAAAAGAATAGCAATGATTTATTTGAAATTGTTGATAGCGAAAGGCAAAAACATGAAGCGAGAGCAGTTGTAATTTGTTCCGGCCTTGGATTTAAACCAACAGGAATAAAAAATGAACAGCAACTAACCGGCAAAGGCATTTCTTGCTGCGTGAATTGCGATGGATTTTTCTTTAAAGGCAAAAAAATCGCCGTAATAGGCAATACTAATTTTGCCGGAGAGGAAGCACTGCAACTTCTCACATATTCTCCAAACGTGACCCTGTTAAGCCACGGAAATGATTTTAAATTTGATCCAAAAATTAAATCTGCACTCGACGAAAATGGTATACAGCAATTAAAAACATCACGCATAAGCGAATTTGCCGGAGAAAACAAATTAGAAGAAATTTTATTTTCAGATGGAGCAAAAATGAATTTCGAAGGAGCATTTTTGGCACTTGGAATTGCAAGTGCTTCTGATTTTGCGAACAAACTCGGCATAATGCGCGCCGGACAACAAAATACATTTATAGAAATAAATTCTCGCACGGGCGAAACTAATGTTGCAGGCGTATTTGCAGCCGGAGATTGCACTGGCGGAAACGCACAGGCAATAAAAAGTGCAGGAGAAGGATGCAACGCCGGAATTTCTGTGATAAAATTCCTCAAGGGCTTAAAGGCCTACGCAGATTATTGTTAACCACCTTAAAATATGGAAGAAAACAAGAAAATAGGCAGAAGTGTTGATCGCCTAATTATGGGAGTTATTCTGGGAGGAGCAATCGGTTCTGTTCTTGGTCTTACTCTCGCACCAAAGAAAGGCAAAGAGACGCGAGCAATCATTAAGCAGAAAGGCCAGGACATTTTGGAGAAAGGTAAAGACGTTTCGCAGCAATTTATAAAAAATCACAAAGAAACGATAGGCAGTGCAAAATATCAGCTAAAGAAGGGAGGGAAAAGTTTCTTAAGGTGGGCTTTTTCTAAATTAAAAAAGGAGAAATCGCAAGATATGCCAAAGGCGACCATGGACATGGAATCTTCCGATGAGTGAAAAGTCATTGATGCTACGAAAATCTATTTTTTGGCATGCTCTTAATGTAATATAAGGGTACATCATGAAAACATTTGTCGGTTTTTTAGTGTCACTTGTACTAGTTATCGGCCTTGCTTCCGGCGCTTTTGCCTTGGATATTTTAAAAAGTAAAAATTTAAGTTTGCCGCGAACAACTTTGGGGAGTCTTAACTTAAGCGGAATGAGCAAAGATAAAGTTCGTGGATTGGTGCGCGCAAAAGTAAAAGAATTTTCGGAAGCAAATTTTCAAATTGCGGCACGAGGGATCGCAAAAACAATTACATTAAAAGATATTGGCATTACGCTAAATGATGCGCAGATTTTGGAAGAAATTCCATTTGCCGGAGAAATATCCAATGCAGAAATGCTTTTTTGGAGTTTTGCCGGTAAAAGAATAATGCCAAAGCCTATAATCGAAGAAACGGAGATATTAAGATTGATTGATGAGAAATTCCCGGATATTCCAAAGGCAAAAAACGCATATTTCGAATTTAAAAATAAGAAATTGCAGCTAGTGGAAGCCAAAAACGGAGTGATGCCAAATTTGGAGCCGTTGATTTATCAAATACAAAACAGCGTTGCGTTTTTGGAGCACTCTCCCCTATTGGTGAATTTTACGGAAGCCGAGCCAACACTTTTTATAAAAGACTTGGAACCTTACAAAGATCCAATTGCAAAAAGATTCAGCTATCCGTTCAAATTGGTTTATGAAAAAGATAAATGGGCGGTTGATTTTGGAAAAAATCCACAATGGATAGTGTTTGAAAAGAAACCTTATGAGGTAAAAAACAATGAACTGCCCTTTGTAATGCAGTGGGGGCCGGTAGATTTTTCCAATTTCCTAAATGAAAAAATCTCAAAAAGCCTTGAGCAAGCGCCCGAAAGCATAAAAATATGGCGCGATCCAAACGGCAAAATTATTTTTGAAGGTAATGCAAATGAAGGCCGCGCAATAGAACGCGACAGGCTTCTTGCCCTTGTAAATATGGATCTTGAGCAAATGGCGCCCGCTGATCCTGTGCAAGAAGTTGAAATTCCGTTAGTTGTAGTGCCTCCAAAAGTGGATATTTCGCAGGATTTGCAGGACCTTGGCATTCGCGAACTTGTTGCGGTGGGGCATACTGCATTCGCTGGCTCACCGGCAAATCGCGCGCACAATATTTCCGTTGGGATTTCCAAATTTAACGGACTTTTAATACCTCCGGGTGCAGTTTTTTCGTTCGATGACAATCTTGGATTTGTTGACGGGTCAACCGGTTATCGCAAGGAGCTGGTAATAAAACCAGAGGGCACAATTCCGGAATTTGGCGGTGGACTTTGCCAGGTTTCCACGACACTTTATAGGGCCGCAATATATGGAGGATTCCCTATTGTAGATCGCACGCCGCACACATATGCCGTTTCTTATTATTCTCAAATTGGCGGGCACGGGCTAGACGCAACAATATATCCCCCAACCCGCGACATGAAATTTAAAAACGACACGGCCGGCAATTTATTAATTCAATCATACGTAAATGGAGTAGATGCTTATTTTAAATTATATGGGATGTCGGACGGCAGAAAAATTACAATGGAAGGTCCATATATATCTAATAGGAAAAGTGCGCCATCCGAAATAATCACAGTCAAAGATCCTACAATGAAACCCGGTGAAAAAAAACAGGTAGAAAAACCGCACGGAGGTTTTGATGTTATGTGGTACAGATACATTACTAAAAATGGCGAAACAAAAAAAGAAGATATATTTACCAGATACCAGGCGACGCAGGCTAAATTTTTAACCGGAGATGAGTTAACTCCAGAAGGAGAAAATGCCGGCATAGTGCAGCCGGCAAACCAAGAAAAGCCTAAGCCATCTACGGCTAAGCCGGAACCAATAATCAAGAAAAATTAAATTACTTTCTCTGTATCAATAACAGTTTTCTTTTCTTCTTCCTCCATTGGAATTCCGGATTCGGCTATTTTGTTTTTAGCTTCTTGATTGTACGGATCAATATCCAGAATCTTCTTTAAATATTTATGGCTGCGCCCTAAGTCCCCCATTTGCTTGGCAACTTCCGCCACAATCCACAGAAATTCCAAATTTTTCGGCTCAAATTCCAACGCCTTATTAAAATAATGAAGCGCCTTTGTTAAATCTTTTAATTCATAATAAATTTGGCCAATGCTTATATAACGTGAAGGCTTCGCATAGTCCAATTTTATTGCATTTTCATACGCCTCTATGGCTTCCGTATAACGTTTTTGGTTGTATAGGCATCGTCCGTAATTGCAATAATAAGTAGGTTCTTTTTGCGTTATAGAAAATAATTTTCTATATAAAATTTCGGCGCGCCTGTTGTTGCCATTTTGCATATAAATAACGCCAAGCTGATTTAAAGCCTCTTTGTGATTTTCATTCAAAGCCAAAACTTTTATAAACCACTTCTCGGCTTCTGCAAAATTACTGCGAGTAAAGTGCATGTCCCCAATTCTAAAAGCACGGTTAATTTCCCCAAAATCCAAAGGTTGGTCGCCTCTCGTTTCCGCAGAATCATCCGCATCCACGGCAAGAGAAGGGTCAGAATTAGCATCCAATATAACCTGTTTTTCCCATTGTACGGGCCTGGAAGCGGCAACTCTTCGCAGATGTCTGCGGAAAATAAGTACCACTCCCACCAGACAAATTATTGCAATAATTGTTTGACTCATAGTTTTAACATCAAATATTCCAATGCCAATTTTTGATTAACGTTACGAGATAATAGATTTATCACATTATGAATTTCTTTTAAAGTTTCCATGGCCGCCTGCTTCCGCGCATAATCCGTTTGCTCGAACATTTTTTTGCGGAAATAATAAATCAACAAGGACATAAATGATTTTAATTTTCCCGGATCTTTTGCAATTTCATTTACTGCGGAAAAACGTGTGGCAACCGAAGCTTTTTCATCCAAAAATTCAATTTGATGATATAAATCGAGAAGTTCTTTAAACACTTCCGGTGAACGCAGTAGCTGAATCGCCTTGCCACTTCTGCCCAAAGACAAAAATAAAACCTGCGCAATTAATTCGTCGGTAACTTCCGGGAACATTTCTTTTAAAGATTGTTTTAATATTTCGTCCGGCAATTTTTTAAAATGAACCACTCTCATACGAGAGGCAATCGTGGGCTTAACATCGCGCAATTGGCCTGCAGAAAACAAAAACAGAGTTCGGCCCGGCGGTTCCTCCAGCGTTTTTAAAATACTATTTGTTGCTTCTTCGGTAAGCCTGCCAATATTTTGTATAAGAAGAACTTTATATTTGCTTTGCCCCGTCATGTTCAAGCGCGCAATTATTTCGCGCATCAAATCTATTTTTATGGATTCGCCATCATCTTCCAATTCTATTGTGTCCGGATGCGATTTTTTCTCTATTTGAATGCACGTTGGGCATGTATGGCAAAAGCTGTTTGGGCACTGCAAAATGCCCGCAATTGATTTTGCCACGCGAAATTTTCCAACCTTTTCCGGACCAACAAAAAGATATGCATGAGGAATATTGTTGCTCGTAAAATCCTGTTCAAGCTGAATCAATTCTTTTACGTGGCCGATTACATTCCAGTTATAAAACATAGTTTATTTATTGAATTTTTTCCCATTCGGGCTCCTGCCTGCAAAGAAGATTTTTTGCTTTTGATGGATGAGACATAATCATCTTAATAGCCCTTTCTAATCGCACTTTATTCTGTGACCCTTTAAATAAAATAACACTTCCTTTTGATAGATGAGAGGCCAAGGCTTCTCCGGCTTCTGTAGCTGTTAATAGGACCTTTATTCTAGACTCGGGAAAGCCATGTTTCAAGGATTCCTCCGCGATTAACGACGCAAATTCGCCGACTGTAATAAGCTGGTCCAACCAAAGGCCGACGCTTTTCGCAACTTTTTTGTGAGCTTCAACGGTATATTCGCCAAGTTCATTCATATTTCCAAGCACGGCAATTCTTTTTTGCCCCGGGAAATCACGCAAAAGTTTTAATGACTGAATTACGGTTTCCGGAGAGGCATTATAAGAGCCATCCAAAATAACCGAGTCGTTTTTGCCTTCAATCAGGCTCATTCTGCCTGGAGGTAAAATAAAATCTTTTAGTTGCTCCACTCCTTCTTCCAAAGTTACGCCATTTAAAAGTCCGCACATAAGCGCTGGCAAAATTACATTTAAATGATATGTCCCCGGAATTTTAAATTGCCCAGTAATGTTTTTTTCTCCCACGAATTGTCGCAGAAAATCCGGTTGGTGTATTTTTCGCATCAGAAACGCCAATATCGGCCTTGATTTTTGATGAAGAGCTAAACCAAAAAGTTTTTGCCAAAAGTTTTCCGTGCAACTTTTGCAAAAAATCATCCTCTGCATTCAAAATGGCTATACCATCTTTATCCAAACATTCTGCGAGCTGTTTTTTTTCTTCAAAAACTTCTTCTTCGCTTTTAAACTGGCCCTCTGCTTGATGAACACGCGAAATTTTAGTAATTACACTTATGTTTGGTTTTACCAATTTTGCCAAATGTTTAATGTCGCCGGGCTTATCTGCGCCATATTCCAAAACCATAAAATCATATTTCTTTCCAAACCTGGCATTCAAAACAGATTTCGCTAAAATTTTTGCCCATTTAAAAGGAGAACTAAAGCCGGAAGGCTGTTCCAAAATTGCGAGCAATAAGCCAATTTCCGTATTTAAGCTTTTTGGATTTCTATAAACATTCCAGCGAGACTTTAACACTTCATAAATCGCCTCTTTTGTACTGGTTTTTCCAAATGAGCCGGTTACGCCAATAACTGTCGGCTTAATTCTTTTTAATTTTATTGCGACCAACTTCTCAAGAAATTTTTGAACGGCGGTTTTTAAAATTCGTTTCATTCTGGTTAATTAGAGGCTTCCCATTTTGGCTATTTTAATAAAAATTCACAATGGAATTTTATTTTTTACAGGTTCCTTGGTATTATATACCCGATTTATGGGAAAGCGATTATTAATTCTGGCCTTAACCATCACGTTTCTGCTCAGTTCGTGCAGTACTACTATGACAGTAAAACAACAAGCCGCAGCTCCAGAAAAAGGTGAGCAAATAGCTATAATCCAAACAAATAAGGGAATTATCAAGATGAAATTTTTCCCTGATTACGCACCGGAGACGGTTAAGAGTTTTACCGAACTCGCAAAAAAAGGTTTTTATAATGGTTTGATTTTCCACCGCGTTATTCCGGGCTTTATGATTCAAGGTGGAGATCCAACGGGCACGGGCATGGGTGGCGAGACATATAAGGGTCCGAACACAACCCTTCCAAATGAAGTTTCAAAAGATTTAACTCATATTCAAGGCGCCGTTGCTATGGCAAATAAAGGAGATCCAATAACTGGAAGCAGCCAATTTTATATTGTTCAGAATAAAGCAGGGGCAAAATCTTTGGACGGAGGATATACGATTTTTGGACAGGCTTACGAAGGCTTAGATGTTGTAGACGCAATTGCAAACACTCCGCGTGACGGCCAGGACAGGCCAAAAGATCCGGTAATAATGGAAAAAATAACGATTCAATGATTAAAGTTTTGAATTCAGCGCCTATGGATACAAAGAAAATTTCGGCAAAAAATGGAATGCTGGCGGGTGCGTCGAAACTTAATGCAGCTCAGATTCAACAGAAAGCAAACGAGGCGCGCGCATATGCTCTAATGGCTATTCATTTTGCAGGCTCCGGCCATCCGGGAGGCAGCCTTTCGGTTATGGATGCGGAAGCCGTGCTCTATTTTAACGCTTTAAATCACGATCCAAAAAATCCTTTTTGGGCACAGCGCGACCGAGTTTTTGTTTCTGGGCAGCACAAATGTCCGGCACAATATGCCGTTATGGGAGTCGCTGGCTATTATCCAATTGAAGATTTTGTTACCGGGCTTCGTTTAATGGGCACTCCGTTCCAAGGGCATCCGGACTGGCTAAAATTGCCGGGCATAGAAATGAGCGGAGGTTCGCTTGGGCAGGGCCTTGGTATCGCAGTGGGCTCTGCACTAGCTGCGAGGCTAAATAACGAAACTCACCGCGTTTATTGCATTATGGGAGACGGTGAGCAGCAAGAAGGTAGCATTTGGGAGGCGGTAATGTCCGCAGCTCATTACAAATTAGATAATTTATGCGCTATTGTGGATTGCAATAAGCTGCAAATTGATGGAAATGTTAGCGAAGTGATGAATATCGAGCCGGTTGGCGAGAAATATAAAGCTTTTGGATGGAATGTGATTGAAGTGGACGGGCATAATATTCAACAATTAATAGATGGCTTTGATAAGGCAAAAACAGTTAAGGGAGCGCCTACGGTTTTAATTTTGCATACTTCAAAAGGAAAAGGAGTTTCTTTTATGGAAGGCAATGCAGGTTGGCACGGCAAAGCGCCTAATTTAGAAGAAACCAAAAAAGCATTACAAGAACTTGGTCATTCAGATTTTTTCACCGATGAATTGGTGCAAAAAGTGCAGGGTTTAAAAAAGAATATAGCGCAAAAATATGGCAATCAAATTCCAAAAGAAGAGCGCCCATATTGGTGGAATACACAGCCAAATATGCAGGTAAAAATGTCTCCGACGCGTATGGGTTTTGGTGAAGCTCTTGCGCGAATTGGCAATGACGAAAGAGTTGTGTGTCTTGGCGCGGATATTTCCGGCTCAATTTGCATTTATGATTTTTGTAAAAATAATCCGGAGCGCAAAAATAGATTTTTAAGCATGGGAATTGCAGAACAAAACATGACGGTCGTTGCTGCGGGTCTCGCCAAAGAAGGAAAAATTCCGGTAATCGGAAGCTATGGCGTTTTTGTTACCGGTAGAAACTGGGATCAGCTGCGCACGACAGTTTGTTATGGGCAATTGAATGTGAAAGTCGCGGTTGGCCACGGAGGAATTTCCGTAGGGCCGGATGGCGCTACGCATCAGAGCTTGGAAGACATTACCTTGCTGGCAATTTTGCCGAACATGACGGTGGTTGTTCCTTGCGATTCTGTGGAATCGGATAAAGCCACGGAAGAAGTTGTACTTCGAAAAGTTGGGCCATGCGGAGTGCGTTTTGCACGCGAAGCAACGCCAATTGTAACAACTCCTGCTACTCCATTTGTCTTGGGCAAGGCAAATATTTATAGGTTCCGCGGAGAAAAACCAAATTTTATAGACGCATTCGAATGCAAAATTTCCGACGAATATAAATCCGAAAATGAAGATCTTTGCATTATTTCTTGCGGTACGGAATTAACAGAAGCCATGCGCGCTTCATATATTTTAAAGAAAGAGCACGGAATCGAAACGCGCGTAATAAATTTGCATACAATTAAACCGATGGATAAAGACGCGATAGAGAAGGCCGCAAAAGAAATTGGAAAAATCATTACAGTAGAGGAACATCAAAAAGGCGGAGTTGGAAATTTGATTGCCGGAGTAATTGCAGAAGCCGGAATTCCGGTAAAAATTTCGATGATGGGCATGAATGATACGTTCGGTGAGTCCGGCCAGCCTTGGGAATTAATGTGGAAATATAAGCTTGCCGCTGAACATATTGCCGAAGTTGCCAAGAAGCTCAAAGATTCCAATAAATAAGATGATCAGCCAAGTTTACCTGAAGATTTCCGGAAAAGTGCAGGGAGTCTTTTTTAGGGCGCATACGCAAAAAGCTGCGCAAAAACTTGGGCTGCGTGGCTGGGTGAGAAATACAGAGGACGACTGCGTAGAAATAACCGCACAAGGAGAAAAATCTGCGCTTGAAGAGTTTATAGAGTGGTGCCGAAAAGGCCCAGACAGCGCAAATGTGGAAGATATCAAAACAGCCTGGCAAAACCAGACTGTCGAATTTCAAGATTTCTCTATTTTGTACTAAGCCTGAACGAACTTCACAACCGCTTCGAACATCTTTGGCTCATGTATTGCCAATTCAGAAAGCATTTTTCTGTTAAGCAACACTCTCTTGTGTGCGAGTTTGTTGATGAACTTGCTATAAGAAACACCTTGCAACTTAAGAGCAGCATTCAATCTGGCTATCCAAAGAGTGCGGAAATCGCGCTTCTTTAGTTTTCTGCCAATATAGGCATTCTTGCCGGCAATCATTACAGCTCGCTTTGCGAGACTGTATACATTACTTCTTTTATCTCGGAAGCCTTTCGCCGCCTTTAATACCTTCTTGTGTCTTTTTTTTGTAGTTACTCCGCCTTTGATTCTCATGGTAAAAAAATTAAATCATTAAAATGACATTGGTAGTAAGCGTCGGATCTTCGTCGAATCAGATGCATGAATCTGCACGCCCATATTGCCTGTAGCCTTTTGACGTTTGCTCTTGTTTATAAGTAAATGTCTCTTGCATGGCTTGTTGAACATCATTTTGCCATTCTTTGTAATTTTTATGCGTTTCTTTGTTCCGCTGTGTGATTTGAGTTTCATATTATTTTGGGGTAATCATCATTATTATATTGTGACCTTGTTTTTTTGGCATCTCTTCCACTGTCCCGGCATCAGCTAGCATCTCTTTAAATTTCGCCATTTTCTCTCTCGCCATATCCATTCTTCCCAGTTCCCTTCCCCTTAGAATCATTGCAACTTTTACAATGTTTCTATCTTTGAGGAATTCTTTTGCCTTTTCCGCCTTAACTTCCAGGTCGTGAGTATCGGTGCGAAGTCCCAAACGTATTCCCTTTACTTCACCCTGTTTCTGGGCTTTTTTCTGCTTCTGATCCTGTTTCTTTTGGCGATACAGATGCTTTCCAAAGTCCATTATCTTGCATACTGGTGGTGCGGCATTTGGAGCCACTTCTACCAGATCAAGCTCAAGTTCGCGCGCCCTGGCTAATGCTGTTTCCAGAGCCACAATTCCAGCCTGCTCATCGTTTTCGTCTATTAAGCGGACAGTTGGAGACTTTATTCTGTCGTTTAATCTGAAAAATTTAGAAATATATGGAAATTAGGTGATAGCGCACGGGTTATCTTATGTAAAAGCCTTGAGCAAGTCAAGGCCAAGGGCGAGTGCCCAAGCCCAAGCGGGGCCGGCCAAGCTGAGGTATAATTGTACTACTGTTATGATTACAAGACGAAAAGCCAGAAAAGTAAAGATTGGAGATGTATTTTTGGGGTCAGATTTTCCCATTGCCATCCAATCTATGACACAAACGCGCACGGAAAATGTCGCGGCGACCATTGCGCAAATTCTGGAAGCAGAAAAAGAAGGGTGCGACATGATGAGGGTTGCAGTCCCCCACCTGGAAGCTGCGAAAGCTTTAAAAGAAATTAAAAAGAAAATTCACATCCCGCTTATTGCAGATATTCATTTTGATTATAGGCTTGCGCTTGAGGCTATTAAAAATGGAGCTGATAAAATACGCATAAATCCCGGGAATATCGGCAGCAAGGAAAAAGTTTTAGAGATTATTGAACTCGCGAAAAAATATAAAATTGCAATTAGAATTGGCGTGAATGCCGGATCGCTGGAGCAAGAATTGATGGAAAAACACGGCGGGCCGACTGCCAAAGCTCTTGTTGAATCAGCACTTAACTGGATTAAATTCTTCGAGAAACATAAATTTACGAATATTGTGCTTTCAGTTAAATCAAGCGACGTTCTAGATTGCGTTGAGGCATATAAATTGCTGGCAAAAAAATGTGATTATCCTCTGCATTTAGGCATAACCGAGGCTGGAATTCCTCCGTATGCAGCCATAAAGTCCGCAGTTGGACTTGGCGCGCTTTTGCTAGAAGGAATCGGAGATACTGTTAGAGTTTCCATGTCTGCGCCTGTGGCAGAGCAAGTTCAGGCAACAAAAAATGTTTTAAAATCGCTTCATTTATACAACAAAGAGCCGGAAATAATTGCGTGTCCGACTTGTGGAAGAAAACAGATTGACGTGGAAAAGCTAGCACGAAAACTGGAGCCGGAATTAATGAAAATAAAACGCCCGCTTAAGGTCGCAATTTTGGGATGCACGGTGAATGTTGTTGGCGAATCTATGGGGGCAGACTATGCAATTTGTGGCGGAGGAAAGGGCAAATGTGCGATTTTCCGCAAAGGGAAAATATTAAAATGGGTCACCGAAAAAAATATAGTTGGTGAAATAATTAAAATTATAAAAAGTACAAAATAAGTATGAAAAAAATCGTTATATTAGGATCTACAGGGTCAATTGGAACTCAAACGCTCGAGATAATTAAGCAATATCCGCGTGAATTTAAAGTAATTGGGCTTTCTGCGCACAATAATGAAAATTTATTGGCGAAACAGATTGCAGAATTTAAGCCGAAATATGCAGTAAGTACCAAAAGAGGTATGAATTTTGACAAGGAAGTTGAATTTTTAGCGTCTCTTGATGAGGCGGATTTAATTGTAAATGCGGTTTCGGGATTTGCGGGGCTTATGCCGGCTTATGCCGCTTGCAGAGCCGGGAAATCGCTGGTGCTTGCAAATAAGGAGTCCATTGTTTGCGCGGGAGAATTGATAATGAAAACCGCAAAAAAATATGGCGCAAAGATTTTGCCGGTGGATTCGGAGATGTCTGCAATTTGGCAAAGCTTGGAAAGTTCACAGAATCCGGCAGCGGTAAAAAAATCTATAGAAAAAGTAATTTTGACTGCGTCTGGTGGGCCATTTTGGGGAGAGCCGCGAAAAGTTTTAGAGCAAATTACGCCTAAAAAGGCACTCAATCATCCAACTTGGAAAATGGGAAAGAAAGTTACGATAGATAGCGCCACGCTGATTAATAAAGGTTTTGAAATTATAGAGGCGCGCTGGTTATTTGATATTCCTGCGGAAAAAATAGACGTGACGGTGCACAGGCAAAGCATCGTTCACAGTTTTGTGCAGTTTAAAGATGGAAATGTGAGCGCAATTTTGAGCAATCCGAGCATGAAGTATCCAATTTCTTATGCGCTTTTTTATCCACAGAGACATGAGAATTCATTGCCACGCGTGGATTTTTCTAGCCTAAATATGACTTTTGAAAAACCGAATTATTCTCTTCTGCAAGGGCCAAAAATAGCGCGCGAGGTACTGGAGGAAGGCGGGATTATGCCGGCGGCGTTTTGTATTTTGGATGAAATCGCAGTTAATAAGTTTTTATTGGACGAAATTTCGTTTTTAGGGATTTTTGATTTTATAAAACGTGAGCTTGGAAAAATTAAAAATGAAAAGCTAACACTTCCTGGAGTTCTCGAATTATCCCATAGAATAAACAAAAATCTGATATAATGCATTGCCATGAATATTGGAATTTTATTAGCGGCGGGAGAAAGTAAAAGATTTTGCTGCAAATCTTCGGACTGTTCGTGCGACCACGAAGATAAGCTGTTTTGCGACTTAAACGGGAAGCCGGTTATTTATTATAGCCTGAAATTTTTAGAAGAATCTAAGTTGATTGATAGGATTTTTATCGTTACCAATAAGGAAAACGAGCAGTTGGTAAAAGAATTAATTGCGCACGAAAAATTCAGAAAAATACATAAGATTTTGCGCGGAGGAAGTACCAGATACGAGTCCGTTTGCAATGCTACTAAAGAAATTTCCAAAATTAAAGGCACGAAATTTTTAATTATTCACAATGCGGCAAATCCACTAGCCACTCAAAAGGAACTCGCGGCATGTTTTAAGAAACTCACAAAAAATGTTGCCGGAGTTGCTGTTGGTAGAAAAATTCAGGCAACCATTAAGCAAATAAAAGGCAATTTTGTTGAAAAAAACATCCCGCGCGAAAGTTTATTTGAAACTGAGACTCCACAGGTAGTCAAATCGAGTGATTTTCTCGCAGCACAGGCAGAATTTCCATATCGAAAATTCACTTTCACCGATGATTTGGCCGTTTTGGAATCTGCAAATTATCGCACTGCCGTTTGTGCCGCATCGACATTCAATAAAAAAATCACAACGGAGGAAGACTTGGAAGCAATGAGGGCAATTACTGAAGGCTCTCCGGTTTCAGTTGGCATTGGCGAAGATAGTCACAAGTTTAGTAATTCAGGCTGCTTAATATTGGGCGGTATTAAAATAAAAAACTTACCGAAACTAGAGGCGCAGTCGGATGGCGACGTAATTATTCACGCCCTCTGTAATGCGCTTTCTTCTGCGGTTTCCGGCGGGTCGCTGGGAACTTTTGCCACGAAGATGTGTAAAAGCGGCATAAAAAACAGCGCAAAATATTTGGAGAAGATTATGGAAGAAATTTATAAGAGAAAATTGAGCGTTGGGCACTGCGCAATTAGCATTGAGGCGCAAAGACCCACCATAGATCCGCTTAGTGGCGAAATAAAACAAAGTCTCGCAAAATTATTGCAAATAAATGAAGGCAATATTGGCATTACTGCAACTTCCGGTGAAGGGTTGACTCCTTTTGGTCTAGGTGAAGCCATAAAATGTCATGCGGTCGTTTTGTTAAAAAGACAGTTATGACGCAGACAGAATCGAAAATTTCCGTAAAGTCCTATCCAAAAATAAATCTAGCTCTGGATATTTTAAAAAAGACAGATTCCGGCTACCACGAAATCCAAACAATTTTTAATTTGCTCCCCTTCCCTGCCGATGAAATTTCTATTGAATTAAATAATGACGTGGAAATTGAGATTTCTTGTGATAATCCAAAAGTGCCCTTGGATAACACAAATACGGCGCTCAAGGCCGCGAAATTTTTGCAGGAAAATGCAGGAATAAAACGCGGCGCAAAAATTAATATTCAAAAAAACATTCCATTAATGAGTGGACTTGGCGGCGGTTCCAGTAATGCGGCGGAAGTTTTAAAAGCACTCGCACAAATGTGGGAAATAAAATGTTGCGCTGACGGTACCCATAAAAATCCACAATGCGTTTTGCGTATAATTGCAGATCAAATAGGCATGGACTGTTCTTTTTTCTTTTATGGCGGCACTGCACTTGGTGAACATTTTGGGGAAAAAATAACTCCGTTCCCTACTCTGCCAAGCGAAATAAAATTTGAAATTATAGAAACCGGTATAGAAGTTTCTTCGCGCTTGGCATATCAACAATTGGATGTGTCAAAATGTGGCAAGAACAAGGCAAAAACAGAGCGTTTGATTAAGGCCGTGAATACACAAAATTCACAAGAAATACTAAATAATATTCATAACGATTTTGAAGAATTTATTTTCTTCGCGCATCCAAAATTGCGCGAAATAAAAGAGAGAGAATTACTAAAAAATCCACAAAGCAAAATAATCCTTTGTGGTTCCGGAGGAGCATTGTGCAGGCTTTATTCATAATCCTGCCTTCCCTTCATAGCTCTCGCCAAGGTCACATCATCCGCATATTCCAAATCTGCGCCAACCGGGATTCCAGTTGCGATCCTGGTCACCTTAACACCAAGCGGTTTTAATAATTTTTGAATATAAAAAGCCGTCGTTTCTCCCTCGCTGCTTGGATTTGTGGCAAGTATAACCTCTACCTGCGAACCATTCTCCTGCAATCTTTTTAAACGCAAAACCAGTTCTTTAATCTTTAGCTCATCTGGCCCAACGGAATCCAAAGGAGAAATCCTGCCATGCAGAATATGATAAACGCCAAAATATCCGCCACTATGTTCAATAGCCTGCGCATCAAAAATATTTTCCACAACGCAAATTACATTTTTATCTCTGCGATGATTTGAACATATTGGACACAGTGATTTATCCTCCAGCTCTCCCGCATCCGTGATATTAAAACATTCATGGCACAGCGCGATTTCGTTCTTCAAATTCAGCATAGACTCGCCAATATCTTTCGCCAACGAGCGATGAGAGCGCAACAAAAAATAAGCAAACCTTTGCGCGGTTTTTTGCCCAACGCCCGGCAATTTGGCCAATGAATCAATAAGTTTTTGAAGAGACTTTGGCAGCATATTTTGCGAAAATTTATTATTTACCGATAAGTTTCAAAAATTCGGAACGAGTATTTAATTCTTTTTTAAATAATCCCGTCATAGCAGAGGTTACAACCTGGCTCCCCTGCTTTTCCACTCCACGAGCCATCATGCAGAGATGTTTTGCCTCGAGCACCACCCCAACTCCGCGCGGATTAATGAGGTCTTTGAGCGCATTTGCAATTTCCATAGTCAGCCTTTCCTGATTTTGCAGGCGTCTGGAGAAAATTTCCACAAGCCGTGCAAGCTTGGAAAGTCCTAAAATTTTGCCATTTGGAATATATCCAATATGAGCTTTTCCAAAGAAAGGCAAAAAGTGATGTTCGCATGTGCTGTAAAATTCAATATCTTTCACTACAATCATTTCATCATAACCTTCATCTTCAAAAGTAGTGATTATTTCTTTTGGATTTTTAGAGTAACCGCTAAATAATTTTTCAAAAGAGCGCGCAACGCGCGAAGGTGTTTTCTTTAAGCCATCGCGGGAGACATCTTCGCCCAGATTTTTCAATATCACTTTTACCGCTTTTTCAATTTGTTCATTTTTTTGAGGCATAAAACTCTGTCATTTTAATAAAATATTCATGAACACGAGAATCGGTGGTCAGTTCCGGGTGAAAAGTTGTAACCAGCAGATTGTTCTGCTGAATCATTATTGGCTTGCCGCCATATTCTGCCAGCGTTTTTGCTTTTAGAGAAGCCTTATTTATTTGCGGAGCGCGAATAAATATTGCAGGAAAAGGCTTTTCTCCAAGTATTTTAATTTTTAGCCCGGTCTTAAAACTATCCACCTGCCTGCCATATGCATTTCTGGAAATGGAAATATCCATAAGCTCCAAGTTTTGAGGTTTTTGATTTAAAACTTCTTTTGCCATCAAAATCGCCCCGGCGCATGTACCCCAAATAGTTAGCGGGCGTAAGCCATTTTTTAGCTCTGCTCGTTTTTTAATCTCTTCATCAAGTCCATATCTCTTTAAAAGTTTTCCAATCACAGTCGACTCGCCACCAGGCATAATTAAACCGTCAACTTTATCCAAATCATCTTTATTTTTAACAGCAACGGGAACGAGTCCGATTTTTTTTAGCATCTCCAAATGCTCTTCCACGGACCCCTGAATATCCAAAACTCCAATTGTAATTTTTGAAATCATTGCGACGCCATTAATTCTATCACGATAAAGTTATTGACAGAAGCGAAAAGTGGGCGTTGAATATGGGCGGATTCTCTAACTTAAGATTGTCAATATACAGTAGTGCAACTATACTGCTCTTAACGAACTTCAGCGGTAAATTCTATGTTATTTTTCAGCAACATTCGTGATGCATCCGTGAGGGACAGTGTCGAAGAAATTGTCGGTACGGTTTTTGACGTTCTAATAAAAGTTGATGCGGAAAGAGAATTCCCACTAATTATTGGCGTGCTAGTAAAAGATAAACGTTCCTACAAGTTTTTTGTGCCGGTTGAAAATATAGAAAACTGGGGTGTTGGAGAAATTGAATTAACTCGAAAATTGTATGAAGCAAAAGCCAGTGCGCCGCTTGGTGAAAGCATAGTTTCACTTAGAGATAATGTTATAGATAAGCAAATTGTAGACCTGTCTGGAATGAGAATTGTTCGCGTAAATGATTTGCAATTTGGACGAGTGCAGCAATCGATGTGTCTTGTTGCAATTGATATAAGTACGCGCGGAATTTTGCGCAGAATCGGACTTCGCAGTCCTTTTTTGAGCCGCATTTTTAAACCGCACTTTTTGGAATGGAAAAATGTAAAAATCATGGACAATAGGCTTTATTTGTCCGCCGGTGCAAAGGAAATTGTTAAACTTCATCCTGCGGATATTGCGAATTTAATTGAGAAAATGAATGTTTATCATGGCAGCACGCTTTTGCAATCTCTTGAGCCAGCCGTGGCGGCCCGAGTTCTTGAAGAAATTCAGCCAGACATTAAAAAACTTTTGGTAAAAAGCCTTGGTACTGAGCGTACGGCAGCGCTTATGTCTAAAATGTCGGTGGATGAACTTGTGGATTTAATACAGCTTTTGCCTGGAAAAGCTTCTCGCGAAATCATAAGCAGATTGCCGCTGGACAGCAAGATTCAAAAGGTTAAAAGAATTATGGAATATGATGAAGATACGGCCGGTGGCCTTATGACAACGGAATATATTACCGCGCAGAAAGAGATGACGGTGGAGCAAGTTATTGCCGAGATTAAGCGGGTTTCTCATCTTCATCATTCGGTGCAGTTTGTTTATATTACGGATCCGGATGGAAAGTTTTTGGGAGTAGTGTCGCTTCGCAATTTGATTGTTGCCATTAAAACACAGACCATAAAGGACATAATGAGAAAGCCAAATAAAAAGCTTCCGACTTTGCATGTGGATCAAACATTTGAGTCCGTCACGAGATTAATGACGAAATATAATTTATTGTCCGTGGCGGTTCTGGATAAAGAAAAAAAATTAATAGGAGTTATTACTGTTGACGATATAATGAGGCGCCTTGTACCGACTGCATAACTTTATGACAAACAAAGTAGCCACAAACGGAGCAACCGGGACTCACACGACAAAAAGTCGCTTATGGCACAAAGTTTTGTTTTTCTTGAGTGTAATTGGCCCAGGAATAATCGCGGCAAATGCAGATAATGACGCCGGTGGAATAAGCACTTATTCTGTAGTTGGCGCCCACTTTGGCCTTAAAATGCTATGGGTGCTTTTGCTCGTTACTATTTCTTTGGCAATTACGCAGGAAATGGGAGTGCGCATAGGACTTGTTACTCGCCAGGGGCTTGGCGGAGTAATTCGTGAACATTTTGGCGTTAAATGGACAACTTTTGCCATGGTCACTATGCTCATCGCAAATCTTGGCACAGTTACCGCAGAATTCGCCGGAGTGGCTTCCGCATTCGATGTTTTTGGCGTTACAAAATATTTATCGGTGCCACTTGCGGCGCTGGTGGTGTGGTTTGTTTTATATAAAGGTTCATTTAAAACAACGCAAAAAATATTTTTGGTTTTCTCGGCTTTCTATATCGTTTATATAATCAATGGTTTTATTATTAAGCCGGATTTTGGAGAGGCTATAGTGAGCCTCGTGAAGCCGACAATTGAATGGACGACGCCGTTTTTACTTACCATGATAGCTTTGATTGGTACAACTATTACGCCATGGGGGCAGTTTTTTATTCAGTCGTATGTAGTGGATAAAGGGCTGGAAATAAAGCATTACAAGGCGGAGAAGCTCGAAGTTTTTGCCGGTGCATTAATTACGGACATAGTTAGTTTTTTTATAATTATAAGTACGGCCGCGACGCTTTATAAATATGGGATAAAAATTACAGACGCCAAAGATGCGGCTATGGCATTGCGTCCGCTTGCCGGAGATTTTGCGCAGATGTTATTCTCTTTTGGGCTTTTTTGCGCCTCGATGCTTGGCGCTTTTATTTTGCCGGTAGCGACAGCGTATGCCTTGTGTGAGGCTTTTGGCTGGGAATATGGGTTCGACACCAATTGGGAGAACGGAAAAGCTTTTTATAGCACGATTCTTGTTTCTATTATTGTTCCGGCGATTTTAGTACTTATACCCGGTGTCCCGCTCGTTAAAATTATGATTTTTTCTCAGGACATTAATGGTATTTTGCTGCCGATTATTTTGATTTTCGTGATGTTGATTGTAAATAATAAAAAGATAATGGGAGAACACACAAATAAACCCATCGGCAATGTTATTGCCTGGCTAACTATTGCTGGAATCATTGGAGCCACGGTCGTTTTGGTGATTTCCTCGGTTCTTGGCTTTAATTAAATTCCCCTCTTTGCGTAAAGCTGGTCCAATTTTGAGATTTCGGAACTTTCCATAGCAACGCCCAAGTCTTCCGAGACTTTTGCAATAATATCCGGATTATCGAAGTGCAAAGTTGCCTGCACAATTGCGCTGGCGCGTTTTTTTGGATTGTCCGATTTGAAAATTCCGGAGCCAACAAAAACTCCTTCGGAACCAAGTTGCATCATTAGAGCTGCATCTGCCGGAGTTGCAATTCCTCCTGCGGCAAAATTAACAACTGGAAGTTTGCCCTTTTCTGCCACCCATTTTACTAGATTCAGACTCACACGCATTTCTTTGGCAGCGCGTTCCAATTCTGATTTTTTCATCTGCGCCAATTCTTTTATTTGGCTTACTACCTTGCGCATATGGCGTACCGCTTCCACAACGTTTCCCGTGCCGGCTTCACCTTTTGTCCTAATCATCGCGGCGCCTTCATTTATTCTGCGTAAAGCTTCACCCAAATCGCGACATCCGCAAACAAATGGAACTTTAAAATCACTTTTCTCGATATGATGTTCTTCATCCGCCGGAGTTAGAACTTCTGATTCATCAATATAATCCACGCCAAGAGCTTCTAGAATCTGCGCTTCTACAAAATGTCCAATTCTTACTTTTGCCATAACCGGAATAGAAACCGCTTTCATTATTGCGCGAATCATTTTTGGATCGCTCATGCGCGCAACACCGCCATCTTTGCGAATATCGGATGGAACACGTTCAAGCGCCATAACTGCAACAGCCCCGGCATCTTCTGCAATTTTTGCCTGTTCTGCATTTACAACATCCATAATTACTCCGCCCTTAAGCATTTGAGCGAGTCCTCTTTTTAGCTCGAATGTATTTTTTTCGATCCCGATCTCGTTTTTCCTAATTTTTGTGGCTTTCTTCATAGGCAATATGGTTTTAGCAGATATGGGGCAAGATGTATAGATTAAGTCAAAACAGGCTATTGCGCCACCCTGTCGAAGTTTTGTCAATGCGCTATCTGATGGAATGTTGTTGACAATAGTAGACAAATCCATAAAATACGTTTTTGCGTGGGTAATTTTTATAAACTTAATAATTAATATGAGTGCATCTGGTGTAATGGAAATATTAGTTTCGGAAGACGAGCAAGGTGGTTTTCAGCAGAGTGGAGCTTCTCTCACTGGAGAAAGAACTTCGTCTATTGGTCTAGAACCCCAAGAAGATACCGTCGATCGCGGCTTCGGAATTGAAAATTTGCCGGAGGCTGCTCACTCTGCATATCGCGAAATTCACACTCTTTTGAGCTACATGGACGGCAAAAGAAAAGATCCACTTCGCCACAATAGAGACAGACTTTTGTATCAGCTCAGAAACCACACAATAGACGTATTTTCACGAGTTGGATATATTGCTTTAACGACTGCCTTTATGTCAAAGGTCAACTTTGAGCCCGGGGCAAGCCGCGAGTTTATTCTTGGATTAATGTTAAGAAGCCATAAGCTCAAAAAGCTTGGAGTTACATCTATTGATTTAGCAGAAGCGGCTCCAGTAAGGCCACCGGAACGTGTGATTATTGGATGTCGTAAAATAATGCCACAATGGTTGGTTGGCAAAACGGTGGACAGCATGAGAGAAAGATATGTGGTACAGACAACTATTCACAAGAATACATTATATGTTGGGAATGGATCAGCGGATGAAGTATTTAGGGTTATAGATACTGTGGAAAATGCACAAGATCAAATTGAAGCAGGAAAGGCTCCGGGATCAAATCCGGCATTGCCAATAGCAAACGAAATTCACTCGCAGGTTAGTGGTGCTATGTCAAAAGAACCTGCAACTGTCTGAGGTTTGTCATTTTATATATTTACTCCACGGCTCAATATTTAAATCTTCGAGTTTGTATTTTGCGAATGCGTCGGTTAGCGCGCGAGCGATTTGAACGTTGGTTATTAGCGGAATATTTGAGTCTATGGCCTTTCTCCTTATCAAATAGCCATCTGTAATTTCCTCGCGCGCATAAGATTTTGGAATATCAATTACCAAATCCAGTTTTTTCTCCACCAAATAATCAATAATGTTTGGTTTTTTGCCGGAACGCGCTTTGTGCAAAGTTGTGGCTTTCACGCCATTTTCCTTTAAAAATGCAGAAGTTCCGTCCGTTGCAAATAATTCAAATCCAAGTTCGCAAAGTTTTTTTGCAGAAGGCAAAAATGCGAATTTATCTTCCAGTTTTCCAATCGTAAGGCAAATATTTTTCTTTGGGAAAACAAAGCCAACGGAAATCATAGCTTTTAAAAGTGCCTCGTGCATGTCGTGGCCAAAGCACGCAACTTCGCCTGTAGAAGCCATTTCTACGCCCATGACAGGATCTGCACCCTTTAAGCGCGAGAACGAAAATTGCGGAGCCTTAACTCCAACATGATCCATGTCCAACGTGTGAAATTTCTCAACAATATATTTTTTAATTTTCGGTAAATTCATCATTGAGCACGTAGCAATTTCGATAAAATTATGTCCGGTAACTTTGGAGGAAAATGGAAAACTTCGGCTTGCGCGCAAATTACACTCAATAACCTTTACGGCGTTATTCTTAGCCAAAAACTGCATATTAAAAGGACCGGAAATTTCCAGAGCCTTCGCAATTTTTTCCGCAATATTTTTAACGCGTTTTATTGTCTCAAAATAAAGTCTTTGCGGAGGCAAAACTAGCGTTGCATCACCGGAATGTACGCCCGCATTTTCAATATGTTCCGCAATTGCATAAATCACAATTTGGCCTTGATAAGCCACAGCATCAATTTCAATTTCTTTTGCGCCTTCTTCAAACTTACTCACAACAACCGGAGTATCTTCCGAAATATCCGTTGCTTTCGTTAAATAAATATACAAATCATCTTCATTGTGTGCCACGCTCATTGCCGCACCGGAAAGCACATAACTTGGACGAACTAGTAGCGGATAACCAACATCTTTTGCAAAATCGCGAATTTTATTAAGAGAAGTAAGCTCACGCCAAACCGGCTGATCAATTTTTAATTTGTCCAATAATTCGGAAAATTTGTGCCTATCCTCTGCCTTATCAATATTATGAGGATGAGTTCCGAGAATTTTAACTCCGGCCGCATGTAATTTAAGTGCAAGATTATTTGGCACTTGCCCTCCGGTAGAAATTATAACGCCAACCGGTTTTTCTTTTTCATAAATATCCAGCACGCGTTCAAAAGAAAGCTCATCAAAATACAATCTGTCGCACATGTCATAATCGGTAGAAACAGTTTCTGGATTATAATTCACCATTATTGTTTCAAAGCCCTCGCGCTGCAAAGTTTGAATGCAATTTACCCCGCACCAATCAAATTCCACCGAGGTTCCAATGGCATAAGCTCCGCTTCCAAGCACCATCACTTTTTTTCTGCGTTGGTCAAAAGTCACGTCATTTTTTGCGCCATGATAGGTCAAATAAAGATAATTTGTCTCTGCCGGATATTCGGCGCCAAGAGTGTCAATTTGTTTAATTGAAGGGATAATTTTGAGGTGTTTTCTCAGCGCGCGAATTTCATTTTCGGTTTTATCCACAATATTTCCAATTTGCTTATCGGAAAATCCAAAAAGTTTTGCCTGCCTCAAATCTTCAGTTGTACATCTGTCATTTTTAAGTTTTTTCTCCAGCACAATTATATTTTTCATTTTATCCAAAAACCATTTATCTATTCCGGAAAGTTTTTCGATTTTTTGAGTAGACCAACCCCGTCGCAACGCTTCTGCAATTGCCAAAATGCGTTTTGGAGTAGGAACTTTTATGTCATGCTCAAGATTGCCGGAAGAATCGAGTTTTACCTTTTTGTTAGCGGTAAAACCCTGCAGTCCAACTTGCAACATGCGGAGTCCTTTTTGCAAAACTTCTTCAAAATTTCTTCCAAGTGCCATAATTTCTCCCACCGATTTCATTTCCGTAGAAATTTCATGCGAAACTTTTTTAAATTTATCCAAATCCCAGCGTGGAATTTTTAGCGCTACATAATCAAGCGCAGGCTCAAAAAAAGCACTGGTCTTTTTTGTAACCGCATTTTTAATTTCGGAAAGTCTATAGCCCAAGCCCAGTTTTGCCGCTACATAAGCCAACGGATAGCCTGTCGCTTTGGAGGCCAAAGCCGAAGATCTAGAAAGACGCGCATTAACTTCAATCACTCTATATTCCAAAGATTTTGGATCCATTGCAAATTGAATATTACATTCGCCAATAATTCCAAAATGCCTTATTACTTTTATCGAAATCTCGCGCAGCATGTGATATTCCTCATTTGTAAGCGTTTGCGAAGGCGCAATCACAATGCTTTCTCCCGTGTGAATTCCAAGCGGATCCACATTTTCCATATTACAAACGGTAACGCAATTGTCGTCTTGGTCGCGCACAACTTCATATTCAAGTTCTTTCCAGCCCTTTAAATTTTCTTCAATCAAAACCTGAGTTGAAAAAGCAAAAGCGGTGTCCAAAAGTTCTTCCAGCTCACCTTCGTTATATGCCGAGCCCGAGCCCTTTCCACCAAGTGCAAAAGCGGCGCGCAAAATTATCGGATATCCTATTTTTTTTGCAGCCTTAAAGGCATCCGGCTTATTTGTACACGCAATACTTCGCGGACAAAAAACGCCAATACTCGCCAAAACATTTTTAAATATTTCACGATCTTCGGTTTCTTCAATCGCTTTTACCGGAGTTCCCAAAACCTGCACGCCATATTTTTTAAAAACACCTTTTTTATAAAGCTCAACGCCGCAATTTAATGCAGTCTGTCCGCCAAAGCTCAATAAAATCCCGTCCGGTCTTTCTTTCTCGATTATTTTCTCTACAAAATGTGGATTTACAGGCAAAAAATAAACCTCACTAGCGAGGCCTTTGGACGTTTGATTTGTAGCAATATTCGGATTGACGAGGACTGTTTTAATGCCTTCCTCACGAAGCGCTTTTATGGCCTGGGACCCGGAATAGTCGAATTCCCCAGCCTCTCCGATCTTTAGCGCCCCGGAGCCAAGTACCAATACCTTCTTTGGCAACTTAAGCTTCGAATTTTTCATAATTTTCCGCATGAGTATATCAGACGCGCCCTAAAAATCAATTCGCGGCCTATATTGCAGAGCCTCGGCAAGATGATTTTCTTTTATATTTGCGCAGCCTTCCAGATCGGCAATAGTGCGCGCCACTTTTAAGATTTTGTAATATGCTCGGCCGGAAAGCTGCAATCTGGCAAAGGCATCTTTCATAAGCGCGGCGCCCCTTGCATCCAATTCGCAGATTTTTTTGGTCATGGATGAAGACATTCGCCCGTTTGTTAATACGGTTTTTCTGGAAAGTTTACTGTCGCCTCCAGCCACAAATCTATCAAGTTGAATTTTTCGCGCATTTGATATTTTTTCTCTCATTTGAGCGGAAGTTTCGCGCACTTCGCTGCTCTGAGTTATTTTTTCGAATGGCAAACGTGGTACATAACACATCAAATCAATGCGATCCACAAGCGGTCCGGAAAGTTTTTTGCGGTACTGTTCCAGTTTTGAAGGAGTGCAAATACAAGCCTTTACCGGATCCCCAAAATATCCACATTGGCAGGGATTTGTTGCCGCAATAAGCATAAACTCCGCCGGAAATTGAACGCTTCCACATGCGCGATTAATATTTATTTTCCCATCTTCCAAGGGCTGGCGCAGGCAATCAAGATTCGAACGCGGAAATTCCAAAAGTTCATCCAAAAACAAAACGCCACAGTGGGACAGTGAAACTTCTCCGGGTCGCGGAATTGTGCCTCCACCAACCAAAGAAACTGCAGAGGCGGTATGATGCACGGCCCTAAATGGCGCCATTTTTATAAGCGGATTTTCATTTTCCAGTTTGCCGGATATGGAATAAATTTTTGTAACCTCTACGGCTTCCTCAAATTCAAGCTGAGGCAAAACGCTTTGGCAGCTCCTGGCTAATATTGTCTTTCCTGAGCCAGGCGGCCCATAAAGAAGTACATTATGAAAGCCGCTTGCCGCAATGCAGAGCACTCGTTTTGTTTGTTCGTGCCCTTTTATATCTTCAAAATGCCAAATATAACCATTCTCTTTAAATTCAGACGTGTTAGTAAAAGGCACCGGCTCAATAATATTTTCTCCCCTCAAATGTTCAATTAAATTAATTAAATTTTCAGCCGCGATTATTTGTATGCCACTCACAACCGACGCTTCAAGCGCATTTTCGGCAGGTATTATTATTGTTTTAAAATTATTCTGTTTCGCAAAAGCAACAATTGGCAAAATTCCGGTAATAGAACGCAGCTCTCCGGAAAGAGCCAATTCCCCTATTACCAAAGTTTCATTTAAGCAATTTGCAGGAATTTGTTCGGATTGCAAAAGCAATCCAAGCGCAATAGGTAGATCAAAAATCGGGCCATGCTTTGGCAAATCTGCAGGAGCAAGGTTTATGGTTTTTTTGCGACGAGGATAATCCACGCAACTGTTTTTTATGGCAGACCTTATCCTTTCTTTGGACTCCTGCACAGTCGTATCTCCAAGGCCCACTATTGTTATGGAAGAGGGCCCATTAAGGATATCGACCTCAACTTCCACCAGTTTGCAGTCGAATCCAAAAATTGACGCAGAGAAGAGTTTTGAAGACATAGTAAGCCTTCATATCACACAAATATTAAATTTCTCTAAAATTTTTATGAATTTTTTATGACAAAAAGATGAACGAATAAGGGGTAGCGGACAGATTTGTACTAGATTGCCCCTATATATTTTGGAACTAAATGGCATTAGGCAGTTCTGGCAATGACTGCGCAGAACGATAGTAGGTTGAGTCAGGAAAATGTTAAGATTCAAGCGTATTGATTCTTAATATTAATTTTATGAGAAATGAAGGCACGCTTGATCGTTTAATGAGGGTATTATTAGCTGAGGTATTCTTTATAGGAGCATTTTTCTGGTTTGGTGGGGCGATTTCGATCGTTCTTTATGTTTTTGGAGGAATAATGTTATTTACTGCATTTACTGGTTTCTGTGCCTTATATAAATTATTTGGAATCAATACTTTTCAAAAAGGAAAAAAGATTA
>Ga0172379_10002795_pt1 | contig 29693 bp, 28 predicted proteins | sample GrowelOW334metaG_FD_119756 | JGI IMG/M metagenome (GOLD analysis project Ga0172379, IMG submission 119756) | Groundwater microbial communities from an aquifer near a municipal landfill in Southern Ontario, Canada - Groundwater well OW334 metaG | ecosystem: Environmental > Aquatic > Deep...
CCGCGCATTCAGCGCGGGGTGCGACAAGTGGAGAGACTTGGCTCCTTTTCATTGAAGAGGTTACCGCTTCGGGGGGTTCAGCGCAGCGACCAAGCGAAGCGCAGGGAGCAAGCGACGATGAAATGGGGGGCAGAGCCCCCCTTGTGGAGCACCGGACCGACTTCCTCTTGAGGTCCGGCGGACAATCCGCCCCGCGCATTCAGCGCGGGGTGCGACAAAGGAGGGGGAAACCATGACAAAATTGTTTATACTATGCGCAATAACTACGATGGTCTGTCTGCAGGCCCACACGCTTGAGGCCGAAGCCACGGGCGAGGCGGCGTTTTCCACCGATACTGTGAAGAACGAGGATGGCGGGGAATTGGATGAGGGCCAGGCCTATATCCAGGAATCCGACGAGGACCTGACCGACTTCGTGCAGGACTATATAAAAAAGGACACTATACTTAAGGGAGCGTTTTTTCTGGAAGAAGCCGGCTCCGGGAAGATCTTTAAGCTCAGTCTCGAATCCGTGACAAAAAAGACCTCCAACGGCCCCAATAATTCAAAAATAGTTGAAACCGTTTTCCGGGACACGACGGGGAAAAAACACGCCGTCCTGTTCCAGATCCAAAGCGCCGGATTCGGCGGGATAGATATCTTCGGCATAGCGTTAAAAAATGAAAGGAAAAACAAGCCGGCGGTCAAAAATAAAACGTCGTAAGCGGATATGGTAAAAATGGCAAGAACAAAATCCATTATTCTGGCGGCCGGTTCTCTCGGGTTTCTCGGCCTGAACTTCCTGGCGGCTGAAAATGTCCTGATCCGCTGGTCAAAGGACGTCCGTTCCGAATTCGACCAGGCGCAAAGCATGATAGCCGACAAGGCCGGCAACATTTACATAGCCGGAGCGTCCGGAGACCTGGAGCGGGATCCGATGATAGACAAAGATGCGCTAGTACTCGCCAAATATGATGAAAGCGGCCGCAAGCTCTGGCTTAAGGAGCTCGGGGCAAGCACGCTGGCGGGGACCTACGGCCTGGCCTCCGACCCCAACGGCGGCTTATACCTGACCGGCTCGGCCGCCGCCGGGCTGGCGGGCGGGATAAATTTGTCGAAATACGACGCCGACGGCAACAAGCTCTGGGACAGGCAATTAAACGCTATAAGCAACGAGGAAAACCGCGGCGCCGCCGCCGACAGGGCCGGTAATATATATGTGGCCGCCGGATCTGAAAAAAAAGGCGGCCCCGCTTTCCTCTTTAAATATGACGCCGACGGGAATCCGGTCTGGACCCGGCAGCTGGACGAGAGCGAGGAACTGCCTAAAGGTCTGGCCGCGGATGCGGAGGGGGGAGTGTTCGTAGCCGGAAACTCCGGGACTCCCACCCCCGGGCGCGCGGCGGCTTTTCTCGGCAAATATGACACCGATGGGACCAGGCTGTGGCACAGGGATCTTTCGTCCACCGGAGATACCTACGGCGAAGATGTGGCGGTGGATGCCGGCGGAGAAGCATATCTGACCGGCCACACCAACGGCTCCTTCGCGGGACAAAACACCCAGGGCGGTTTTGATATTTTTACCGCGAAATACGACGCCGACGGTTCGCAGCTCTGGCTCAGGCAGGGAGGCTCCGCCGGACCGGATTATGCCTATAGCGCCGCCCCCGATCCCGAAGGGGGGATCTTTGTCTCGGGAATTTCAACGATCAAAGACGCGTCGGGCGCGGAAAGGAATGAAGCGTTCTTAATTAAGTACGACGCCGACGGGACCCTGATCTGGAACAGGCGGCTGGGCCCGGCCGGGGCTTACGCGGCCTACGGCGTGGAAGCCGGGCAGGACTCGGACACCGCGGGGATCAAGGGTTATTCCGCCAAAGGGCTCTGGGGGGACCAGGGTCCGGCCGTCGCCGCCGTCGACAATTTAAATTACGCCTCAGCCCCGCCCGCCTTATACTGGACGGGAGAACCGGGATACGCGAAAGGAGCCGCCCCGAAAGCCGTGTCGGCCTGTGATGAAGCGGTGTTCCGGGTAAAGTATTTCAGCCCTGAAGGCTATCCGCCCGCGCCGGGCTATCCGCGCATACGCATAAAGAAAGGAAATTATGAACTGCCAGGCAGCCCATTCGCGATGAAAACGGTTTCGGGGACCGCTGCCGGCGGCCTGATCTATTCTTTTTCCAAACTGCTGGAAGACGGCGTTTATTCCTATGTGTTCGAGGCCCTGGATAAATACGCCATGGCCGCCGCCGGGAGCGCGGCCCGCCTGCACCCCGGGATCATAGCTGTCAGGCCCGACGCTTCAAAACATCCATTGTGCGTGCATCCGCTTCTTTTTTCACCCAAAACCGGCGCAAAGGCCGGCATACTGTTCAATATCGCCAAGGGAACCGTGATAAGGGTCGCGGTCGTTGATAACGCCGGCAAGGAAATAAGGGAACTCTTCCGCGGAGACGCGGCGGCGGGCAGGGTTGAGTGGGACGGGAAAGGACCCGGAGGCGAAAAGCTAAAACCCGGGATCTACGACATCACCCTGCGGGGCCGGGGCTTGAAGCTCCGAAGGAAAATTTTTATAAAATAAAATGTCATAAGACGATATTTTATAGTCAAACACGACCTACTATGATCCAATACTTCACCGCATTCGGCGCCGGTCTGATGTCGTTCTTCACTCCCTGCGTGCTGCCTCTGCTTCCAGGCTATCTGTCCATGCTTTCGGGGTTCTCCGCGAGCGAACTTCTGAAGGGCGATGCCAAGGTGGCCGTAAAAAAAGTGGTCCTCAACGCCCTGGTTTTTACGGCCGGGTTCTCCCTGGCGTTCTCCGTGATGGGCGCGGCCGCCTCCGCCGCCGGCGACCTGCTGGCGGCGCACAAGACGCTTCTTTTAAAGATCTTCGGCGTTATTATGATGCTTCTGGGCATACACATGACCAGCCTGGTCAGGCTCAACCCCTTGAATTATCATAAACGCTTTTCCATGAGGACGCTTGGAGGGGGGTACTGGGGCTCGTTGCTGATGGGCTTCGCTTTCGCACTGGGCTGGTCGCCCTGTATCGGACCTATACTGGCGGGGATCCTTGCCCTGGCCGCGGTTTCAGGCGAAGCTTACAGGGGAATGTCGCTGCTGCTGGCCTACTCGGCCGGGCTGGCCGTGCCCTTCATACTGGCGGCTTTGCTTACGGCAAGGTTCTTCGCTTTTCTGGCCAGGTACAAAAGCGCCCTTCGTCATGTGGAGATAGCCGCCGGAGCGGTGCTGATAGCCGCGGGCGCCCTTCTTTTTTCCGACCGGTTCATGTTCCTGCGCTGAACGCCTCGCTCAACGGCCGCCGGATAAACCGGATCTTCGCACGGAGATCCGGTTTATAGTTTTCTCGAACCGGGTTTTACCAAAGGGACTTTCCGGGCGCAGAGGGGACACTCGGCCGGACTGTGAACCGCGAGGTCCAGTTTCAAAAGACTCTCCGAAGGGAAATAAAAAGACCGTTCGCCCATCCGGTCGACCACTGAAAGCGCGCCGAGCACCTCAACGCGCGCTTTTTTTGCGGCCTCAAAAACTTCCATGGTGGACTTGCCCGTGGTGAACACATCCTCGACTATGATAACTCTGGCGCCCGCGGGCAGGATAAAACCGCGCCGGAGCGTCATGGCGTTATTTTCCCGCTCCGTGAAAAGAAAATCCACCCCGAACGCGCGCGCTACCTCGTGCCCGATAATAAGCCCGCCCAGCGCCGGGGAAAGTATCAGGTCCGGTTTCGCCCCTTTCCAGCGTTTTTTAAGTTCGGCGCCCAGGGCGGCGGCCTTGGCCGGCGCTTTCAGCGCCAGGGCGCACTGGACATAATCGGCGCTGTGCAGCCCCGAAGAAAGTAAAAAATGCCCTTCCAGCAGCGCCCCGCATTTCTTAAAGTGCGAATAAAGTTTTTTTTCCCGGGTCGTCATATCAAGCCCACCTCGTTCAAGATTTAAGTTCTTTCAGTATTTCGCGCACAGCCGCCGCCGGGTCCCCGGCATTAAGCACCGGCCGGCCGACCACTATAAGATCGGCCCCGGAGGCCGAGGCCTGCGAGGGGGTAAGCGTACGCTTCTGGTCGTCGGTCCCGCCGGCAAGCCTGATGCCAGGCGTGATAACTTCAAGCCTTCCGCCGAACCGTTTTTTTACGGCGCAAGCCTCCAGGGGGGAACAGACAAGCCCGTCGGCCCCGTTCTCCGCGCCCAGAGCGGCCAGGCTGAAAATAGTTTTTTCTATCCCGTTCCTGAAGCCGACGCGGGCGAAGGCATCCTCGTCAAAACTGGTCAGCACGGTTATGCCCCAGAGCCTCGGCCGTCCTTTCACTCCGGCGGCCGCCTTCAGCATCTCGACGCCGCCTGAGAGATGGAGGGAAACCGAGTAAACCCCCAGCCGCGCCGCGCTTTCAACGGCGCGCCGGACGGTATTCGGGATATCGTGGAACTTAAGGTCCAGAAAAACTTTCCCGCCGTGCCTGTGAACAAGGTCGACGGCCCGCGGACCGGAAAGCGTGAAAAGGCTGGAACCGACCTTATAGATGACCGGCAGGCCTTTAAGTTTTTTAAGCAGAACGCCGGCGGTCTTAAGGTCCGGCGTGTCCAGCGCGACGATCAAATTGGTTTTGCCCATGATCAAACGCCCTGTTTCCCGCGCTTCTCAAGATATTTCAGGATATTTCTCACCAGGAACGGACCTTCGTAGATCAGGCCGGAATAAACCTGCACAAGGTCGGCCCCCAGACGGAACTTTTCGGCGGCGGACGGCCCGTCAAAAACCCCGCCGACCCCTATCAGCGGGAGCCGTCCTGCGGCCAGGGCGGAAACTTTTTCCAGCATCTCATTGGAAATGCCGCGCAGCGGCAGCCCGCTGAGACCGCCTTCGTAGGAATGCCAGCGCGCGGGGAGATGGCCTCGTCTTACGGTGGTGTTGGTGGCGATGAGCCCCAGGCCCCGCTCGACGGCGGCGCCGACCAGCTCCGCGAGCTCCGCGTCCTCGAGGTCCGGCGCGATCTTGATAAAAAGAGGTTTTTTAAGGCTCTGGCCGTTGATATAATCCAATGAGGCGTCCAACAGGCGCGTAAGGCGCTCTTTTTGGTGCAGCGCCCGCAGCTTCAGGGTGTTGGGGGAACTGATGTTAAAAGCGAAATAATCCCCGAACGGGTACAGGACTTTGAGCGCTTCCAGATAATTGCGCGGCGCGTCTTCGAGCGAACAGTCGGCGTTCTTGCCGATATTGATCCCCAGCGGAACGCCCGCAGGGCCCAGACGCTCCAGCCGGCGGGCGGCTTCGTAAGCGCCGGCGTTGTTGAAACCCATGCGGTTTATAAGGCCCTTATGCTCGCCCAGACGGAAAATGCGCGGCCGCGGATTGCCGTTCTGGGCGCGCAGGGTGATAGTGCCCAGTTCCAGAAAGCCGAAACCGAGCCTGGCCAGGAGGCGCGGCGCCTCGCAATTTTTGTCGAAGCCAGCCGCCAGCCCCACGGGATTCCTGAACCTGATGCCGGCCACGGTGACGGGCATCTCCTTGACCCTGGCCAGCAATCCTATAATAAGCTGCGCGGGTTCGATCTCCTGCATCGCGCTGACGCTTTTTATGACGGCGTCATGGATCGTTTCAGGATCGAAACTGAAAAGAAGCCTGCGTAAGATCTGTTTGTATAAAAAACCCATGGATTTTGCCTTATTGAGCCGGATCCGCGCGAATAAAATGTCGTTTCACGACATTTTCTCAAACTCCTTCTTGCCGCAAGGTAACCCCGCCCTGAAGGGCGGGGCATGTTAAAAATTTTGGCGGCGAAAATTTTTAACAGCTCACAGAAAACAGGCGGCGCGGCTGAACACGAACCGCCCCCCGACTATAGTCGCGGCCGCGCGGCCTTTAAGGCGGCGGCCGATAAAAGGGGAATTTACGGACCTGGAATAAAAGCGAGGGCCCACATAATACTCGACCGCGGGATCTATAAGCGTCAGATCGGCGTCCATGCCGGGAGCCAGTCCGCCTTTGCTCTTCAGGCCCAGTATACGGGCCGGGTTGGAGCTCAGAAGTTCCGCCAGGCGCAGCCTTGAAACCAGGCCTGTGTGGAACAGTTCGGTAAGGGCAAGGCCCAGGGCGGTTTCAAGGCCTATGACGCCGAAAGGAGCCTTTAAAAGACCTTTCGCCTTTTCCGCCGCCGGATGGGGCGCATGGTCGGAAGCTATGACATCTATGGCTCCGTCCGCCAGGCCCTCCTTAAGCGCCGCCAGATCTTCGCTTTCACGCAAGGGCGGCTTCATCTTGTAGGAGGCGTCCTTGACATCTTCGCAGGTAAGCGTAAAATAATGCGGACAGGTTTCCGCGGTGACGCCCGAGCCGAGTTTTTTGGCCTCGCGGACTATCTCGACGCTCTCACGGCAGCTCAAATGCTGAAAATGAAGGCGGCCGCCGGTTTCCCGGGCCAGCTTCACATCCCTGAGCACGATGGAGCTTTCCGAATCGTCCAGGATTCCAGGCAGGCCGAGCGCCGCGGACACTTTTCCCTGATGGATCACGCCTTGCCCGGCAAGAGCGGGGTTCTCCGCGTGTTCGAGCACCGGCACGGCCTCGGTCCGGGAAAATTCCAGGGCTTTTTTCAGCAGCTCCGGGTCGGACACGCAGGCGCCGTCGTCCGTGAACGCCAGGGCGCCGGCGGCCCTTAAAGCTTTAAGGTCGGCCAGCTTCAGTCCGGCTCTGCCGCGCGAAACGGCGCCGGAAAAATAGATATTGACCGGCAGCGCCGCCGCTTTCGCGCGCAAACGGAGTAGAAGCTCCGGATCGTCTGCGGGCGGGTCCGTATTGGGCATGGCGAGGATGGAGGTAAATCCGCCCGCGGCCGCGGCCTGGGAGGCGCTGGAAAGGTTTTCCGCCCGCTCCATGCCGGGTTCGCGGGTGTGGACATGCATGTCTATCAGGCCGGGCATGAGCCAGAGACCGGAAGCGTCATAGATCTCAAAACTCCCGCAGGCGGTTCCCGGAAATCCGGACCCGACGGACTTTATCCGCCCGTCTTCTATGAGCAGATTCATTTTTTTTTCCAGCTTCAGCGCCGGATCAATTACCAGCGCGTTTTGGATGAGCAGTTTTGACATTGTTTATTGGAACCCCGGCCGCAGCCTTCGGTAAAACCATCCGCGAAGAGGTCAGCAGGCTTGCCGCGCGGAGCTCTAAAGCTCCATCGACCTTCCTGTAACCGAGCAACTGGAAAGAAACTATGAAAAGAAGCCCTATCCAGGCCAGATTAAAAACTTTAAGCGGACGGAACTCGTGCAGGAATTTGAAGAGAACGGCGGCCAACAGAATAAAACCGAACCTTGAATTGGCGGCGGCAGCTTCCGCCGCCGCGCCGGGCGCCGCCTTCCCGGACAGGTAAAGATACAACAAAGCGGTAATGCCGAGCAAGACCATGAACAGGTAATGCCAGCCGAGGCTCTTCTCCCCGGAGAAGAGGAAAGCCAGCCGGCTAAGGCCGGCCGAAGAGTAAAAACAGGCTAAAGAAACAAAAACATAGAAACCGCTGTTCAGCCGCAGCGAGAGCAAAGCGTTCCCTAGGCTCCACCCGCCGAGAAAATAAAGCATGGCCAGGAACATGACGGCGCCGCTTAACAGGAAAGCCAGCGGCGGGACGGACTTTAAACGCCCTCCGGGTTTGTACGCGGTATAAGCTTCGGTGAGGGCGAGCGCCGACAGGGCTGCGCCCTGCGCCGAATACATCACGGTCGAAGCCGCATTATAAACTTCGGGACCAAAGCTCATCAGCCCTTCCTTCTTTTTTTGCGTTCCCGCAGGAAATAATAGAGCCCGGCCAGCAGAGCGGCGGCAACCGGCAGCCAGGCTGGGTGTGAAACGGTTTTTGCGCGGTCCGGCGCGGACTGCGGCGGGGCGGCCGGGACCGCGGACGGGACCAACTGCGCTTTAGGCCCGCCCTGTTTGAGCGACGGTTCTTTGACCGCGCCCTGTTTAAGCGCGGGGACCGGCTGCGCCGCATTGGTAAGCGCGGCCATAAAAGGCGTTACGGCCGCTGCCCGGGGCTTACAAGCCTCGGAAGCCTTGTCGCAGCCGTCCTCGGCCCGCAGGCCCGAAGGCGGGATAAGAAGAAGTATCGATAAAAAGACGCTTGTTCTCATATTAATATCCATTGAAAGACGCCAGTTCTTCCATCGTTTTCCTTTTCCGGGCCGAAGGGGCCTCGTCGGCGTAGCCTACGCTCAAAATGATCTCGGCTTTACAGCCGGCCGGCAGGCCCAGAGCTTTAGCCGCGCCCTTGGCGTCGAACCAGCCCAGCCAGCAGGTCCCCAGACCCTGTTCCTGCGCGGCCAGGACAAAATGTTCCGCGGCGATGCCGATATCGATCAGGCGGAAATTGGTATCCTGCACCCGGTCGCCAAGCCAGGTGGAAAGCTTCCCCTTTCCGGATACTACTACGACCAGGGCGCCGGCCTGAGCGGCGAATCCGGTGGCGGAATAAAGACCGGAGAATGCGGCTTTAGCCAGTTTATCCTTGGCCGCGGGGTCGTCTACGACTATGAATTTATAAGGCTGGGCGTTGCAGGCCGAGGGAGCCTGCCGCGCGGCCTCAAGACAGGCCAGGAGTTTTTCTTTTTCCACCGGCACGGGTGTATATTTGCGCACGCTGCGCCTGGCGGCGGCCAGTTTTAAAAAAGGGGTTTCCCGCATAATGAATATTGTATAAAAAAGAAGCTATAATTAATAATATCACGCCGGCGAAGAACGCACCGGCGCCAGCTTTATCACTTTGAGATATTATGGAGGGCGTATTATGAACGACTGGGTAAAAGAAGCCTCTATTGCGGTGACCGTTTGCGACAGGAACGGCATGATCAAGGAAATGAACGACAAGTCCGGTAAAACTTTTGAAAACCGCGGCGGGCTGGACCTTATCGGCTCGAACCTGCTCGAATGCCACCCGGAGCCTTCAAAGACCAAACTGAAAAAGATGCTGGCGGACCCGGCGCCGCGCCCCAACGCCTATACCATCGAGAAGAACGGGGTAAAAAAGCTGATCTACCAGTTCGCCAGCCGGAAAAACGGCGGCTCCGACGGCCTGGTGGAGCTCTCCCTGGAACTTCCGCCCGACATGCCCCACTTCGTACGCAAATAAAATGCCGTAAGACGGCATTTTATCGTACCCGGCACGTGTTGTATCCATGCCCGTGCCGGAGTTTAAAAATTTTTGCGGCAAAAATTTTTACGGCTCACTCGTAACGCAAAGCGTCTATGGGGGAGAGGAGCGAGGCTTTTTTAGCGGGCCAGAAGCCGAAGACCACGCCTACCGTGGCGGAAAAACCGAAAGCCAGGATCACCGAGAAAGGCGAAATATAAATAGCCCAGCCTGAAAGCCTGGACAACAAGATGGAAGCGCCGGCGCCGAGCATGATCCCGAGCAGGCCGCCGATGACCGAAATTATGATGGCTTCTATCAGGAATTGAAGCAGCACCGCGCGCCTGGTGGCGCCGATGGCCTTCCTGAGCCCTATTTCCTTGGTGCGTTCGCTGACGCTCACCAGCATAATATTCATGATGCCGATGCCGCCGACGATAAGGGAAATGCCGGCTATGATCCCCAGCAGCGTGCTGAAGGTCTTGATAGTGCCCGTCAGCATGGTCTGAAGTTCGGCCATGTTCATAAGCGAAACATCGTCGTCCTTGTAGGCGGGGACGCCGTGGCGCTTGCGCATAAGGGCCTTGATGTTCTCCTGCACGGCGGACATCAGTTTATAGTCCGAAACCTCCACCCAGATGGAATCCACGAATTGCTTGCCGAGCAGGACCTTCATGGCCGTGTTAAGCGGCACTATGACCGTGTCGTCCTGGTCCTGAAAACCCGAGGCGCCCTTCATGGGCAGCACGCCGATGACGGTGAAATTCTTCCTGTTGATCTTGATATTTTTACCGACGGGGTTTTCCTCGCCGAAAAGCTGGGTCACCACGGTCTGGCCTAGCAGCGCCACCTTTTTAAGCTGGGTGTTCTCGTCCTCGGAGAAAAACCGGCCGTAATAAGGCTCCGCGGCGCGCATCGAAGGGTAGATCGCGGTCACGCCGGTGACGCGGCTGCGGTAGTTCTTGGAGTTATAGACCAGCTGGGCGGAGCCCTGCACATTGGAATCCGTCTTGGTGACATCCGGGATCGACTTGGCCAGGGCTTTGGCGTCTTCCAGCGTCAGCCGGCTTACCGCGCCGCGGCCCAGCGACATGCCGCCCTGGCTGCGGTTGCCCGGCATCACCGCGAGCAGATTGGTGCCGAGCGAAGACATCTGTTTTTCTATGGCCCGCTGCGCCCCCGTGCCGACCGCAAGCATGGCTATCAGGGCGCCCACGCCGATAATAATGCCGAGCATGGTCAGGAGCGAGCGCGTCTTATTGCCTATTATGGAATTGACGGAAGAGGCCATATTCTCGGAAACCTCGCGCCAGCTTAGAAAAAAAGACTTGGGGATGCGAAGATGCGCGGACGCTTCCTTTTTGGCGGGCGCTTTTTTAACAACATCCTCCACCACCAGGCCGTCCTTCACTTTTATAACCCTGTCGGCCCAGGCTGCGATATCCGGCTCGTGCGTAACTATGACCACGGTGATACCGCGGTCGTTAAGCTTGCGGAAGATGGCCATGATCTCGTTGGACTGGTCGGAGGCGAGGTTGCCGGTGGGTTCGTCGGCGAAAATTATCTTGGGGTCGTTGACCAGCGACCGGGCTATGGCCACCCGCTGCTGCTGCCCTCCTGAAAGCTGGTTGGGTTTATGGCCCGTGCGGTCGCCGAGGCCCACCTGCGCCAGGTATTTGCCGGCTTCGGCCGGGCGCGCCTTCTCGCCCAGGTAGATCTGCGGCAGCGCCACATTGTCCGCGGCCGTGATCCTGGGCAGCAGGTTGAACTGCTGGAAAACGAAGCCGATGATGCGGGCCCGGAGGTAGGAAAGTTCCACATCGTCCAGTTCCGAGATCTCGCGGCCGAAAAGTTTATAAGAGCCCGCGCTGGGTTTATCCAGGAGGCCCAGGATATGCATCAGCGTGGATTTGCCGGAACCGGACGGGCCCATGATGGCCACGAACTCTCCCTCTTTCACGGAGAGGTCCACGCCCTTGAGCACTTCAAGGGGTTCGTCGCCCATCTGATAAATTTTCCGGATGCCTTTAAGTTCTATCATAACCCTTTACCCCGGCCCTTCGCCGGCTGTTATCAGTGCATCGCTCTGGCCGCGCCCCGGGACATTTTGGGCCTGGTGGGCATCAGCGGATTGGCGCCGCCGGAAGCCTGCTGGACCTTATAGCCTTTTCCCTGGAACATAACGGTGTCGCCTTCTTCAAGCCCTTTGGCGACCTCCACCATGTCGCTCTCGTCCAGGCCGGTCTCGATCTTGGTATAGACCGGCTTTTTGTCCTTCATCCCGGTTATCACCGAAGTCCTGCCGGCCGGATCTATGGTCACGGCCGCCGCGGGAATGAGCAGGGCCGAGCGCTTCCTGGCCACTTCTATCTTGATATTAGCCGTCATCTGCGACTTAAAAAAAGAGGGAACGGAATCGGGCCTTATCTTGACCGAATAGGTGATGACATTGCTCTGGTTGGTGCCTTCGTCCAGGATCTGGAAAACCCTGCCTTTGACCGGCCGGTCCGGATAAGCGTCAAGAACTATAGAAGCCGTCTGCCCTTCCTTTACCTTGCCCACATCCGATTCGTCCACATTGGCCGCAAGGATCAGCTTGTCGGACATGGCGAACAGGACGGTCGACTGCCCGACGGTCTGCCCTTCCACCACATTTTTAAGAATAACCGTCCCATCCAGCGGAGCCACTACCTTTATAGGCTTATAGGCGTCCTGCCAGTATTTGTATTGTTCGTCGCCCATGGCGCGCGCGGCGTCCAGTATGGCCACCCTGTCGCTTGAGCTCATCAGGGCCAGCACCTGGCCGGTCTTTATCCTGTCGCCCTCTTCCACCAGGATTTTTTCTATCCTGCCGGCGGCGGCGGGCTGGATCTCCACCCTGTTCAGGGGCGCCACGGCGCCGGTGGTCTCCACGAATTCCGAAATATCTTTTGAAACGACCTCGACACTTACATACTTCACTTCCGACCGCGCGGTCCTTATTTTGTAGAAATACCAGCCGCCGCCCGCAAGAACGGCTGCCGCGATAATAATAAAAATTTTCTTCATATATGGTCTTCTCCGGATGGTTATGCTTTGTTCTGGACGCCGGCCTCTCCGCCCCGGCCCTTATCCGCCTGGTCTTCAAGGCCGACGCCCAGCAGGTTCTCCAGGGCGATCTTCCTGTTGTTGGCGTTCTGCAGGAACTGCAGCTGGTTAAGCTGGTTGTCCACCATGCTCTGTTCCACATTCTCCAGGTCTATAAAACTGATCTTGCCGGCCATGTATTGTATCTGCGACTCCTTATAACGCTCCTCGTTGGCCTTAAGCACGCCGACATTGGAGGCCGCCGTATCGCGCGCGTTCAAAAAATCGTTATAAGCGCTTATGATGCCGTTCTCCAGGGAAACTTTCAGGTCCTTCAGCGATTCCTCCGCGCTTTTCAGCGCGGCTTTGGCGGCGCCGGTATTGTTGGGATAGAAGGTGAGGCCGTTGGCGAAGAGCGGCAGGTTAAGGCTCAGCCCCAGGGACCAGCTGCGCCCGGCGGGGAATTCGCTTGGTCCGCTCCAGCCGAGAGACTGGCTGGCGTCGAGGGTCGGGAACAGGTCGTATCTGGCGGAAAGGAAGCGCTGCCGAGTGATCTCTACGCTTTTTTCAAAAGAGACGACCTGGGGAATGCTTTCCAACAATTCCCTTACGGCGCCGGGGTTAAGCTCATATTCGGGAGACTGCAGTTCGGCTTTGACGGCCACAGGGCGGTACTCGCTGGTCCCCATGCTGCTCAGAAGGTCGCGGCGGGCCGTATCGAGGGACCGCACAGCCTTCTGCGCGTCTGACCTGGCAAGCTCCGCGAGAGCGGAAGCGTACATCATGTTGCCGCGCGACTCCATGCCGCTGTCATATTTAAGCTTGATGAGCTTCGCGTTCTGCTCGCGGAGATCCGTAATCTTACCCTGCACCAGCACCTGCTCCTGGGCCACCAGCAGGCTGACAAAGGCGGAATAGAGGCTCTGGCGCAAGGAGGCGGACTCGATGCTATAATCCGCCGCGGCCTTCTCATAGTTCATCCTGGAACTTTTGATCGAAGAAACAGCCTTAAGATCGAATACGGGCTCCGAAGCGGAGAGACCGAAATTCCAGCGGTTGGAAGGCGCGGTTCCGGAACCGCCGCCGCGGCTGACGGAATGGGAGATATTCACCTTCGGCAGATAAGCGTTGTAACCGGCCAGATAAAGATATCTGTTCTGCTCTATAGCCAGTTTCTTGGCCTTGAGCGCCGGGTTGCCGGCCAGGGCTTCCCGGACGCAATCCTCCCATGAAAGTTCCAGCGGCGCTTCCTGCGCCGCCAGGGGGAAAACCACGAAGAGGAGAAGCGATAGTACCGCGCAGCTCGCGGGCGACAGCGGCGGGAATATTTTTTTCATCATAGTGTGAACGCCCTTGCCGCCGTTTTATTGCATGAACGGCGGCATAAGGTACGATAAAATGCCGCTTGCGGCATTTTATTTATTTCAATTTTTCCTGGCCGGAGAACTTGCGCTCAAGTTTAAAACCAGCCAGGATCTCAAGGTCTTCAGCGCGCTTGCCTCCGGCTATGACGGCGGCGAGGGCGGAACCCAGGCCCGGCCCCAGCATAAAACCCTGCCCGCACATGCCGACCGCCAGCGCGTAGCCGGCCGCGGGGAAGTCCACAATGGGGAACCCGTCCGGGGTCATAGGATACAGGCCGCGCCAGGTGCGCCGCACCTTGAGATTAGCCAGCGCCGGCATAAGGCTGATCATGCGCCGGGAAACTTCCGGCAGAAATTCGGAAGTGGCCCGCCTGTCGTCCCCCCAGATGGGCGGGTTGGGCGTGAGGCAGAAAACCAGCTGTTCCTCGGAATTCTGATAAAAATAATAATTTTTCGACTTATCTCCGGAGCGGATGTCCACGACCATCGGCTCGAAGAACTTCCGCACAGGCTCGGTCACGCCCGCCTCGTGGCAGTCGGGCTTTACGGGCACGGGCACGCCGGCCAGCGCGGAAAGCTCCGCGGCCCCGGCGCCTGCCGCGTTAACCGTGACGGCGGCGAAGTATTCGCCTTTGCCGGTCCTGACGCCTTTGACGGCGCCGTCCTTCTTTATAAAACCGGTTATCTTCTCATTAAAACGGAATTCCGCGCCCAGCTTCACCGCGCGCCGGTAAAAGGCGTTTATGGACAACAGCGGGGAAGCGGAACCGTCATCCGGGGAATATGTTCCTCCGCGCAGATCCTTCTCCGCCACGCCCGGCGCCCGCTTTTTAACCTCTTCGGCGCTTATCCAGTTTATGTTCAGGCCGAACTTCTGCTGAACCTTAAGCATTTCCCTGAGCATCTTTTCGTCGTTTTCGGTATAAACGGGGAAAAGATAGCCGCCTTTGACCCAGCCGATCTCATCCTCGTATTTCTTATGCCAGGTGGAAAAGATCTCAAGACTGCGCAGGCAGGCCTTGATCTTGGAGCCGTCGGAATGGGTGGCCCTGATGCCGCCTATGGCGCACTTATTCTGCCCCTGCCCCACGGAGGGCAGGGACTCAAGGACCAGCGGCCGGAGCTTTTTTTCAGCCAGAAACATCGCCAGCGGAACGCCTATGCTTCCCGCGCCGACAATGATAACATCGTAAGGTTTAACGGACATATGGTCTCCCAAAATTATCTTTGAAGATTAGAGGGTTGGAAGGTTAGAAGGTTTGAGGAAGGAGTTTCAACGTCTCCAAACTTCCAACCTTCGCTGTTTCTCTAAAATCCGCTCCAGCCGGCTTTTTCCTCCGCCTCGGTACGGCATTTGACATTGGCAAAGGCGCCCAGCGGCACCTCCACAAAAAGCGGGCGTTTGGAAAACCCGGTGACGGTATCCGGTTCCACGCCTTCGCTCCTGAAAATAGAAAGAATAAGGCTTTCGCAGGTCTTAGCCCCGCAGGCGCCCATCCCGGCGCGGGTGACCGCTTTGAGCTGGTTCAGATCGCGCACGCCGCCCCGTATGGCGCGGCGGATCTCACCCAGGCTCACGCGCTCGCAGCGGCAGATGATGGTAGAATCTTCCATCTCCGCTGCCGCGCCCGGAGTCGCAAGCGACGCTTCCGGATCGAACAGCCGTATCGAGGCTATACGGTCGGCTGTTTCCGGCGCGGCCTTGACCATGATTATCATCGTGTTCTCGGCCTTAAAATCCTTGATGTCCGCGACCTCGGCGAGCCCGAGATCCGCTCCCTCCCAATCGGTAACTCCTACCATGTCGCCTTTCTTAACGCGGCCGCGTTCGATCTCGAACGGAACGGACACCGTGGGGGATCTTTTATCCTTACGATGATCTACCAGCGTGACCGCGAGGCCCGGACAGATCAGCAGGCACTTAAAACAGCCGAGGCAGTCGCCTGAGAACTCCGGCACGGACATAATGGAATCGCCTGAAAGCTTTATGGATTTCTTCGGACAGACCGTGACGCAGGGGTTGCACGGGATCTCCTGCCGGCAGTGCAGCACGGGATAGACGGCGCCGGCATGGCTCTTCGGGACCGGGGCGCCTGTTTTCCCGGGCCGGGATTTGAGCACCTCAAGCCGCTCGAACCAGAACTGCGGCACCTCTCCGGACATGATGCCCAGGCTTTTAAGCACCTTGTGGGAAACTATCTTGCCGCTGAACATGGCGGCGGAAGCCTCCGCTATCTCCTCGGCGTCCCCGCAGACGAAAGCGTTCATCCCGAATTCCACCGCCGCGCTGTGGAACTCGTTCACGGAATTAAGCCCAACGGCTATAAGGAGCGTGTCGGCCTTGAACGATCTCTCCGTGCCTGGAATGAGCTTAAAGCGGCCGTCCACCTTGGCGATGGTCACGGTTTCCAGTTCCGTTCCGCCCTCGGCCCGCGCTATGGTATGGCCGGTATAGATGGGAACGCCCAGGCGTTTAAGCTTGTCCGCGTGGACCTTATAGCCGCCGCAGCGCGGCCCCGCTTCTATCAGGCCCACCACCTGGATGCCCGCCTGAAGCGCATGATAGGCCGCTATAATGCCGACATTGCCGCCGCCCACCACGAACAGCCTTTTGGCCGGACGGACAAGGTCGCGGTTCACCAGGGTCTGAAAAGCGCCCGCGCCGTAGACTCCGGGCAAAGTATTGCCGGGGAAAGCCAGGCTCTTCTCCCTGGCCCCCGTGGCGCTCACCAGCGCCCTGGGCTTGATAAGGAAATACCTGTCGCCGTACAGCACCCCGACCTTCTTATCCGAAAAAACCGCCACACAGACGGCGTTAAGCCAGATCCTGACCGACGGATATTCCTTAAGCTGCTCTTCCAGCTTGTCGGCTATATCTATCCCCCGGGTCCCCGCGTAACAATCCTCCACCGAACCGAAAAATTTATGGGTTTGCAGCACCAGCTTGCCGCCCAGCTTATGTTTGTCGTCTATGATCAGCGTGTTCACATTCAGCTTTCCCAGTTCCGCCGCCGCCGCGAGTCCCGAAGGGCCCCCGCCGATTATCAGCGCGTCCACCTCCAGCTCTTCGATCCGGCCGAATTCCTGGACGCAGGCGGCCGCCGGCAGTTTAGGCGAGCCTTTAAGCGGAGCCAGTTTCATGCCCTCGCGGACCTTGGTGACGCAGGCCTTTACGGGCAGGCCGTCGGCTATCACGGTACATTGGGCGCATTGTCCGTTGGCGCAGAAGATCCCCTGGGGACTTGCGTCCTTCTTATGTTCGCTGAAGATCTTAATGCCGTTGGCGAACAGCGCGCTGGAGATCACCTCGTCCTCGAAAGCCTCAAGCGCGCGGCCTTCGAACGAAAATTTTATCTTTTTCCCGTCCGGGATCGGCAGGATGACATGCTGTGTTATTCTTTCCATAGTGATTCCTGATAAAAATAGGGGTGAGATATAGCAACGGCGCCCATTGCTATATCTTACAATAAATTATCCCGCCGCTAAAATTTGCCATTGCTGCAATCCGACACATCTCGGAGGAACGGACATCCGGATGGATGCAAGCAGAACGAAGTGTTTTGATAGGGTTAGGACACTGAGGGAACACCTGTTTTTTTAACTAAATATTTTTTTAAACCAGGAAGCCATAGCCAAGATTAAAAAATAAAAACTTATTCTGGCAATATTGACAAAGGATAGGCAATGTCTTACAATATCGGTATGCGATTTGACTGGGATCCTGAAAAAAATAAATGGTTTGGACGGCATCGTAATATATTTTTCGAAGAAATAATCTGTCTCATCGAGGAAGGGTGTCTTTTGGCCGTACTTAAACACCCGAACAAGGCGAATCAGAAAATATTCATAGTTAACCGCGGAGGCTACGCTTATAATGTTCCGTTTGTGGAGCAGGACACGGGAAGCTGTTTTTTAAAAACTATCTATCCATCGCGCGCATCCACTAAGCTATACATAACGAGGGCAAAATGAAAAAAATACTGCTGACCAAAGAGGAAGCTGCTTTGGAAAAAGAAATAGAAAAAGGAGAGTGGGTCGCCGTCCCCGCAATGGCGGAGGAAATGAAAAAATATCAATCCCAGGCCAGGCATTCTTTAAACAAAAACAAAAAGATAAATATCCGCATTTCCGATTGGGATTACGATAAAATTAAGATCCGGGCGGTGCAGGAAGGCCTGCCCTACCAGACGCTGGTTTCAAGCCTGATCCATAAATATCTCACAGGACACCTGCGTCCCGTCTGAACCGGTATTTCGGCTTTGAACCATATAAGCCTTATAAGTATAATGGTTCTAGTCTAATTTTTGGTAGAAAGGGGGATAAAACATGAAAAAAGTATTTCCAGCGGTTATCTTGTCGCTGTTCTCAGTCAATGTCTTCGCCGCGGCCGGGACGGACGCGGATTTCGCCATAAACCTTAACGGCCTCGCCGTCGCGGCGGCCGAAAATATCCGGGTAGATAGAACGGCCCCGCCCGCTCCGGCCAAAGCCGAAATTTCGAAAACGGGCAGTTCTGTGCGTGTTTCCGGTTATGTCTATCTGCACGGCTTCGGCTGGGTGCCGGGACCCGGCGGCGGTTTTACCACTATTACGGTCTCGGGCTATGCGGCTTTCCGCGACAGCACCGGCAAGATCACAAGCAATAACACTTATATCAGCGACACGGTTTCCCTGTGGATCTATCCGAACCAATATGCTTCCCGGACAGTTTGGCCTAATGTTCGTGTTCAGTTCTACCGGGATGGAAAAGCCGTAGGATCCGCCAACATGTCGGGCAGTATAAATGTCGGCGGCTGGCCCAGCGGCGGCTCAGTGGATCTTACAGGGAGCGGGTATCTTAACGGCAGCGTATTCGTGGAAGACGCCCCGTGATAATGTTTAAATGAAATAAAAGGCCGGCGCGGAGGCCGGCCTTTTTTACGCCCGGTTTACGGCAGGTCCACTTTAATGGAATCGCCGTCGATGGTCACGGGATAGGTTTTCAGGCCGCGGGTCGCGAGTTCGGGGGCGGCGGGGTCTTCATATTTGGAAGCGGGCGCCTCGGGCACAGGGCCGCTGAGGGCTTCGCCCGTGGTGATGTCGAATTGCACGTAGTGGAGCGGGCAGGTGAGGATGTAGCCGGTAAGGGCGCCGCGTTCCAGATAAGCGCCGGCGTGCCCGCATCTGCGCTCAACGGCATAGAACTTTCCGGCGTAATTGCAAATTGCCAGGTCTGTGCCGTTCAGCTTGACCCCCAGCATCCCGCCGGGGGCTATCTCGGAAACCTTTGCCGCTTCGATCAACATATAAGATCCTCTTTTTGCCGTTAAGACGCCGGGCACGATAAAATATTGTGAAACAATATTTTATATTTTCCGGTATTTACCGGGAGGGATTTGTTTTAGCGTTGAGGGGTCCGTCACATCCTTGTGGACGAACAGCCCGCACCAGCAGCGCTTCATGGCGTCATAATGTTCCCGATGGAACGGAATGCAGGGGCAGACTATCTTCATGTTTTCGGCGCGGTCCCGGGTGCGCGCCTGGCACGGACAATAAGGCATTCCGTATTTTTGTTCCAGCGACACCTCGGCTTCGAGCAGAAAATCCGTGTCCTCTTCCACCGGATTGAACTTATAACCAAGTTTATCCACTATGGGCGCGAAAAGGAAACGCAGGGCTTTTTTTCTGGCTTCTATATTCATTTAAAATGACGCCTCAAAAATTTTTACGGCATTCTATTTTTTCTCGCAGCCGAGAAGCCGCTCAAAATCCTCAGGGGCGTAGCCCTGCACCACCTCGCCGCCTATGCAGACGAAGGGGAAGGAGCCGCTGCCGCCTTTTTCGCGCATCTCCGCCATAATGCGCTCCTGCTCGGCCTCGTCGGCTTTATCGTAATCCACGCAGTCAAAAGGGATCTTCCTTTCCTCAAAAAATTTCTTGGTCCGCTTGCACCAGAGACAGGTGCTTAAAGCGTACATCTTCACTTTTTTCATAATAATTCCTCGCCTCCGCCCGACCGCCGCTAAATATTGATCCAGATGTGCCCGGACTCCAGCTTCCATTCGTAAACCCGCAGGCGCAGTTCCGGCGCGTCGGCGAAGGCCCCTGTCCTGATGTCGAAACGCCAGTCGTGGCAGGGGCATTGCAGCGTATAACCGGCCAGGCTCCCCCGGAGCAACGGGCAGCCCATATGGGCGCACTGGTTGGCCAAAGCGTAAATTTCTCCGGCGGCCTTTCTTATGAGCAGGACCGGCAGGCCCTTCGGAAAAACCGCGGTCATGCCGCCCTCGCGCAGCGCGTCCTCTTTAAGCACCTTTACCCAGTTCCCGGATCCCATAGGTTCGCCTTTCCGGATAATATTACCTAAATGCCGCCGCGCAATCAACTTCACGCGGCCGGAGGCGTCGGGAAAGACGGATTCAAAGCAAAATATGTTAAAATTAACCTTATAGTTGTTATTCGGGCGGTTAGCTCAGCGGTAGAGCACTGTCCTCACACGACAGGGGTCACAGGTTCAAATCCTGTACCGCCCACCACTTTTTATCGGGAACGGTAAGCGAGTCAACTGCTTGACTCGCGTCAGGATTTGAAAGGCGGAGCGTTGTCGAGTCAGCAGACGAGACCGCGAGCCGGGGTCGCGGGTCCGGACTCGCGACGGCGAGGACGGAACCTGTGACCAAATCCTGTACCGCCCACCACTTTTTATCAGGAACGGTAAGCGAGCCAACTGCTTGACTCGCGTCAGGATTTTAAAAACCCGGCCGCGCCCGCGGCGGGTTTTTAAAACGCCTTCCTTTATGTTAAAATTCAATTAGCTGGTTACCTATGCACAGGGGCACTGAAAAAATCCGCATGGGAGGGTCGTACCATGGATTTTTTCAGCGCACTATTATATAAGGAGATACCGAACAATGAAGACCTCAACTTCAGCCGGGAACCCCGCTTCTATAACGCTTTTGGCGCCGCTCTCCGGCGTGCTTGTACCGATAGAAACCGTCCCGGATCCGGTTTTCGCGAGGAAGATAGTCGGCGACGGTATCTCCCTCGACCCGGTCACGCAGGCGCTCCTGGCCCCGTGCAACGGCATGGTGCTTAACATCCATTCCGCGGGACACGCTTTGACCATCAGAGCCTCGGGGGGGCTTGAGGTGCTGCTGCACATCGGCATCGATACCGTGCAGTTAAAAGGAAAAGGATTCACGCCCAGGGTGAAAGCCGGGGACCAGGTAAAAACCGGCGACCCTTTGATAGAATTTAACGCGGACGAAGTGGCCCTGAACGCGCGCAGCCTGCTCACCCAGATCGTTATAACCACTCCGGAACTGGCGGGCGCGGTACGCAAATACGCGGGCCGCGTCGCCGCCGGCAAAGATCCCGTGATGACCATAGAACCCGCCGCGGCCGGGCCCGCCCGCGCGGCTGCGGCGGACCTGGAACCTATAGTCTCGGAGGCGATAATCATAGCCAACAGTTCTGGGCTTCATGCCCGGCCCGCCGCGACCCTGGCCCGGCTTGCGCGGGCCTACAACTGCGACCTGCGGCTGCGCAAAGGCGACGCGCAGGCCAATCTCCGGAGCGTCTCTTCCGTTATGGGGCTGGATGTGAGGCAGGGCGATAAGATCTATATCGCGGCCTGCGGTTCCGACGCCAGGGAAGCCCTGGACGCCATCGTTCCGGCTCTGGAGAAAGGCCTCGGGGAAGAAGCGGCGAACGCCCCTTCCGCTCCCGCTCCGGCGGTGTCCGCCGTCGGGAAAACGCGGCCGGTTCCGTCCGGCAACCCCAATCTGCTGACGGGGATCAGCGCTTCTCCCGGCCTTGCGGCCGGCCAGGCGTTCGTACTGTCGCAGGCGGAACACCAGGCGCCCGAGCACGGGGAAACTCCGGGACAGGAAAGGCGCAGGCTGGAAGACGCCCTCGCCGCGGCGCGAAGGCAGATAGACGCCCTTCAAAGCCGTCTGAAATCCGCCGGAGACGACAGTAAATCGGAAATTTTCGGCGCCCATCTGCAGCTGCTGGAGGACCCGGACCTGCTGGAGCTGGCGGGAAGCGCCATAGCCAAGGGGAAAAGCGCCGCTTTTTCGTGGAAAGAAGCTTTCACGGCCCACGCCGATAAACTTGCGGGAATGGCCAACGAACTTCTGGCCGCGCGGGCGAGCGACCTGCGGGATGTGGGCCGCCGCGTCCTGAAACTCCTGCTGGGACGGCCGGACGAAGACCTGCCGGGGATCCCGGACGGCTGTATCCTGATCGCGGAAGAGCTTACGCCGTCGGATATCGCGGAGCTGGACCGGACGAAAGTGCTGGGTTGCGCGACCGTCGGCGGCGGCGCCACTTCGCATATCGCGATCCTGTCCCAGTCGTTCGGCCTGCCCCTCATAGTCGGGGTGGAACCGCGCGCCCTTGAGATCATCAACGGCGACACGGTGATCCTGGACGCGAACACGGGAGTTGTCAGCCTTAACCCTTCAAAAGAGGACCTGCAACAGGTCCGGACCCGTATAGAGTCCGCGGCAGCGCAAAGGCGCGAGGAAACCGCGGCTGCCGCGAACCCGGCCGTTACGCTGGACGGGCACAGGATAGAAGTGCTGGCTAATATCGGCAACACCGGGGAAGCCGCGCAGGCGGTGAAACTGGGCGCCGAGGGGGTGGGGTTGCTGCGCTCCGAATTCCTTTTCCTGCGCAGGGCCGACGCGCCTTCGGAAGAAGAACAGACGCGCGCCTATACCGCGGCGGCCGCCGCGCTGGGCAAGAACCGGCCTTTTATTATCCGCACGCTGGACATCGGGGGCGACAAACAGCTACCGTACCTGCCGATCCCGAGAGAGGAGAATCCGTTCCTCGGAGAACGCGGCATCCGGGTGGGGCTGAGCCATCCGGAGATCTTAAGGGACCAGGTGCGCGCCATCCTGCGCGCCGCTCCGGCCGGGAAAGTGAGGATCATGTTCCCGATGATCTCCAGTATAGAGGAGTACCGGGAGGCCAGGGCCGTGGTGCTCAAAGAGGCCGAACTGCTGGGCGTAGAGCCCATCCCGATAGGCGTAATGATAGAGGTCCCGTCCGCGGCCGTGCTGGCGGAGGTGTTCGCCGCGGAAGCCGATTTCTTCTCCATCGGCACCAACGATCTGACGCAGTACACGCTGGCCATGGACCGGGGACATCCGAGGCTGGCGGGGAAAGCCGACGCGCTTCATCCCAGCGTCCTGCGGCTGATAAGCGGCGTGGTTGAAGCCGCGCGCGCCAAAGGCAAGCCCGTCGCCGTCTGCGGAGGGCTGGCCGGGGACCCCAGGGGCATCCCGCTGCTGATCGGCCTGGGAGTGACGGAACTCAGCGTAAGCGCCCCGGCCGTCCCTTCGGTAAAAGCCGCTGTGCGCGGCCTCAGGCTTAAGGACTGCCGGAAACTGGCAAAACGCGCGGTCTCTTCGGGGACCGCCGCGGAAGTGCGCGCCATGGTTCCTTCAACCCCGGAAGCCGTGGTTGAAAAATAATTTAACCGGAGAGAAAAGAACCTTATGGAAAATCCAGGAAAAAAGCTGTTCGCGCTGCTTCAGAAAGTTGGCAAGTCTTTGATGCTCCCCGTCTCGGTCCTGCCCGTGGCCGGCCTGCTGCTGGGACTGGGAAGCGCCAACTTCTCCTTCGTACCGGTCATAATTTCAAAGCTGATGGCCCAGTCGGGAGGGGCGATCTTCGGCAACCTGCCGCTGATCTTCGCCATAGGCGTCAGCCTAGGGCTTACGAATAACGACGGTGTGGCTGCGCTGGCCGGCACGGTGGGCTACGCTGTGATGATCGCCACCATGGGCGTGATGGCCGCGATGATGAATATCCCGCTCAAGCCCATTATGGGAATGGATTCGATCGACACGGGCGTATTCGGAGGCATCTTGATAGGCGGGGCGGCCGCGTTCCTTTTTAACCGGTATTACCGGGTAAAACTGCCCACATATCTGGCCTTTTTCTCCGGCAAAAGGCTGGTGCCTATTTTAAGCGCCGTCGCGGCTATTATAATGGGCTGCGTTCTAAGCTTTGTGTGGCCGCCTGTAGGCGCGGCCATTTCCCGTTTCTCGGTATGGGCGTCGTCCGGCTCTCCGGCCACCGCCTTCGGCATTTACGGCGTGGTGGAAAGATCGCTCATCCCGTTCGGCCTGCATCATATCTGGAATGTGCCCTTTTTCTTCCAGGTAGGCCAATATTTCGACCCTATAACCCAGAAAATGATACACGGGGAGATTTACCGGTTCACGGCCGGCGATCCTACGGCCGGCAACCTGGCCGGCGGCTACCTGTTCAAGATGTGGGGGCTGCCCGCGGCGGCCATGGCCATCTGGTACACAGCCAGGCCTGAATACCGGGCAAAGATCGGAGGGATCATGGTGTCGGCGGCGCTGACCTCCTTCCTAACCGGGATCACCGAACCGATAGAGTTCGCGTTCATGTTCGTGGCGCCAGTCCTTTACGGCATTCACGCTATCCTTGCCGGCGCGGCCTTCTCACTGTGCGTGCTGCTGGGCATAAAGCACGGGACGACTTTTTCCCACGGCCTTATAGACTACATAGTCCTGTTCCCTAAATCCACCCACGCGCTGTGGCTGCTGGTGATCGGCCCCATATGGGCGGCCATGTATTTCGGCCTGTTCAATTTCGTGATCCGGCGTTGGAACCTGCAAACGCCGGGACGCGAGGCGGATGCCGGGGAAGAAACGGCGCAGTCCAAACCCGTGCATGAATTCTCGCACCAGCTGGCGCTGGCTTTCGGCGGCAAAAAAAATCTGAAAAGTCTTGACGCCTGCATCACCCGCCTGCGGGTGGAGGTGCATGATATGTCCAAAGTCGACGCCGAAAAACTTAAGGGCTTGGGCGCGGCCGGCGTCATGGCCATAGGCAGCGGCATACAGGCCATCTTCGGCACGCAATCTGAAAATATAAAGACCGACCTGGAAGAATATCTGGCTTCCGCGGGACCCGAAGCCGAATTAACCGGGCCCAAGCCTGCCGCGGCCGCGGACCACGCCGCCGCCGGTTTTGTGGAGCCGGAACGCGATCCCGAAGCCGCCGCCAAGGCGCGCGCCTGGATCTCGGCGCTGGGCGGGGAAACGGCGATCAGCTCCGTTGAGACATGCGCCCGGACCCGGCTGCGGGTGGTCATGGCGGACGGCAAAAAACCTCCCCTGGAACTGCTGAAAAAAGCCGGGGTGCAGGATGTTATGGAATTATCCGGCGGCATTTACCATCTGATAGTGGGCCTGAACGCCGATCAATACGGCGTAGAGATGAAAGCTCTCCTGGCCCTGAAATAGCAAAAAAAGCAAAAAGGAGCCTGGCTCCTTTTACAAGGGATCGACCGATGACCATAAAAAAATATTTCACGGCCGCCGGCATGGCGGCCCTGCTGCTGGCCGCCCCGGCCGGGCGCGCCGCCGCTTCCGCGGCAAATACGGCGGACGAAAAGGTGGAAGCTCTGCTGAAGCAGATGACCCTGGATGAAAAGATCGGCCAGCTCTCCCAGTATTCGGGAGACCGGGACGCGACAGGGCCGGTGTCGTTCAAAGGGAACCACCGCGAAGAGATCAGGAACGGCCGCGTCGGCTCCATGCTGAATGTGCTGGGCGCGGGTTATACGCGGCAGTATCAGGAAGTCGCCATGCAGTCGCGCCTGAAGATCCCGCTGCTCTTCGGGCTGGATGTGATCCACGGCTATAAGACCACTTTTCCCATTCCTTTGGCTGAAGCGGCAAGCTGGGACCTTGAGGCCATCGAACGGTCGGCGAGGATCGCGGCCGCGGAGGCCGCGGCAAGCGGCATCCACTGGACCTTCGCGCCGATGGTCGACATCGCCCGGGACCCGCGCTGGGGCAGGGTTATGGAGGGGGCGGGCGAGGATACCTTCCTCGCGTCCCGGATCGCGGCCGCGCGCGTCAGGGGATTCCAGGGCCGCCGGCTCGGCGGGACCGGCTCGGTCATGGCCTGCGCAAAACATTTCGCGGCCTACGGGGCGGCATTGGGCGGCCGGGACTATAACTCCGTGGACATGAGCGAAAGAATGCTCTGGGAAACTTATCTGCCGCCGTTCAAAGCGGCGCTGGACGCGGGCGCGGCGACCTTTATGAATTCGTTCAACGACCTCAACGGCGTTCCGGCGACCGGCAACAAATATCTGCAAAGGGACATCCTGAAGGGGAAATGGGGGTTCCGGGGATTCGTCGTTTCCGACTGGGGTTCGATCGGGGAGATGGTCAACCACGGTTACGCCAAAGACGGCAAAGAGGCCGCGCTGGAGGCGATCACGGCCGGCAGCGACATGGACATGGAAAGCAGCGCCTATCGTAATAACCTGGGGCCGCTGGTCGGAGAAAACAAGGTCCCCATGCGGCTGGTGGACGAGGCGGTGCGCCGGGTGTTGCGCAAAAAATTCGAACTGGGCCTTTTCGACGACCCATACCGCTTCAGCGATCCGGACCGGGAGCGGGCCGCGCTCAACAACCCCCTGCACCGCAAGGCGGCCAGGGAAATGGCGGATAAAAGCGTCGTCCTGCTGAAAAACGAAGCCGGTCTGCTGCCGCTGTCAAAAAATATAAAGACCATAGCTTTTATAGGACCGCTGGTTAAGGCGGGCAAAGACAACCACGGCTTCTGGTCGGTAACCCTGCCCGGCGTGGATTATTCGACCTTTGTGGTGTCTCAGTGGGACGGAGTAAAAAACAGGCTGGGAGCCGGCGCGACGCTCCTGTACGCCAAAGGTTGCGAGATAGAGGGCGGCGACAGGACAGGCTTTGCCGAAGCGGTTAAGACCGCCGGGCTGGCCGAGGTGGTCGTTCTCAGCGTCGGCGAGCGCTGGGACATGAGCGGGGAAGCGAAAAGCCGGAGCAGCCTGCGGCTGCCGGGCGTACAGGAAGAGCTTATAAAGGCCGTTCAGGCCGCCGGCAAACCCCTGGTGGTCCTGATCAACGCGGGGCGGCCACTGGTCTTTAACTGGACGGCCGATAACGCGCAGGCCATCCTGTACACCTGGTGGCTGGGCAGCGAGGCTGGTAACGCCGTCGCCGATGTGCTTTTCGGAGATTACAACCCCTCGGCCAGGCTGCCGATCACCTTCCCGCGCACCGAGGGACAGATCCCCGTTTATTACAATAAATTCAACACCGGCCGGCCGGCGCTTACCGACGACGCGACCAACTATGTCAGCGCCTATATCGATCTGCCGAATTCGCCCAGATATCCATTCGGTTTCGGCCTGAGCTATACGGATTTCGAATATTCCGGCCTGCAACTGGACAAAAATATAATGCGCGGCGCGGAAACCATCACCGCCGCGCTGAATGTAAAGAATACCGGCAAAGCCGCCGGGGAAGAAACGGTGCAGCTATATTTGCGGGACAAGGTCGGCTCGGTGGTGCGGCCGGTGAAAGAATTGAAGGACTTCCGGAAGATCCGCCTTGCACCCGGAGAGACCAAAACCGTCAGTTTCCTTATCGACAGGGAAAAGCTGTCTTTCTATAACGACCGGCTGCAATGGGGCGCGGAACCGGGGGGCTTTGAGCTGATGATAGGCGCGTCGTCGGCCGACATCCGGCTGCGGGCTGACTTCGAACTGGCGGAGTAAGTTTATCTCCGCCATAAAAGCGTACTGAACTGCCGGGCATGTTATCATCCACCGCGGTCGCGCTCGCGTTCCAGGCCAAAAGGGATAATCCGCAGATTTAGCAGATTAACGCAGATTCGAACATTAACATCGATACACAGGATAACAACTGGACACCGCGTGTTTTTCTCAAATCCTGTCCATTCTGTATATCGATGTCGATCCTCTCCGCATCCTTTCCAAAAACCGTATTAAATCTACCGCAGAGACGCAGAGGACGCAGAGTTCTTTAATTGAGGCTCTTCATCACTACTACCTAAACAAAATCCAGCCACACCGTAAATCCTCTTATAAGGTTCGTCATTCCGGCGAAAGCCGGAATCCAGGTTTTTTATGCCAGCCAGTCGGGATTTGCACGCTTAATAAGTTCCGGCTTCCAACATCGTTTCCATCCCTTAAGAGTTTTTTCATGATCTGAATTCCGGCTTTCGCCGGAAAGACGGATTGTTGCACCTGGAAAACATCCATTAACCTGAAAACTTCAGTTGAAGTTTTCAGGTTAGATAATGTCTTCGTCGGCAAGGGGGGAGAACCACTTCTGGGCTATGAAGGTGGGGATGACGGCGCTGGCTATCAGCACTCCCGTCAGGACGGAATACTGCGCAGGGTCCAGATAACCGGCCTTAGCCCCGGACATGACCGCAATAACTCCGAATGTCAGCCCCGTGGACATCAGCAGCGTGCAGTATACGCCGCCGCCGGGAATGCGCCTTTTCATTAAAAAATAAACCCCGAGGAATTTCGAGATCTGTTTTACAGCGAAAACGGCCAGAAAAAGCCCCGCAGAGGCCCAGAGCGCGGGAAGCGAAATTTTCATCCCGGCGGTTATAAAAAAGAAGGGCGTGATAAAAGCGTAAGAAACCGTGCGAAGCCTGTTCTTGATGCCGGCGGTGCGGCGCTGGGCCTTGAAATGCCTGCTCATGACCAGGCCGAAGACGAACGCCGGCAGGATCGCCTGGCCGGCGCCCAGTTCCGCCAGATAGACGAAGGCCAGAAGCACGAAAAATATATATTTTATCTCGGGCTCTATAACTTTTCCCGCCAGCGCCGGGTGGCGGATCACGCCCATGGAGAACCGGCCGGCAAAAAACAGGAAGACCGCCGACGCGGACAGGAACATCAGGGTATAAAGATCGGGCTTCAGGAATAAAACGCTCAGCGCAAGAGCCGTCAGGGTGTTAGTGAGAAAGACGCAGACCATCAGCAGCCGGCCGGGCTCTTTTTTCGACAGACCGGTTTCCACCAGCACGGAATAAACCACCGCCAGCGAAGTCTCGGACAACGCTATGCCGGTAATAAGAGAGGCGTGCCAGGACCAGCCGGCCAGGTACCGGCAAAAAAGGAATCCTCCCGCCAGCGGCGCCAGAAAAGAGGCCAGACCAAGCGTGCCCGCCTCCCTGAAATTATTTTTAAGCAGTTTCAGGTCCACCTCGCTGCCCGCGAGGAATGTAAGGACTATGCCTCCGAACCCGGCCAGGTAGACCATCCAATCTGCGGCACGCAGCCCTAGATTGCCGGCGGCCAGCCCCAGCAAAGTTTCAAAGACGGCCACGGAAACGCCGAACCGCAGGCTCAGCAGGCTCGCGGCAAAGATCAGCAGGCCGCCGACAAGCGGCGTAAGATCGGTATGCATGCGTATCAAATTATAACATTTGAACATAAAACACGGGCGCCGGAAGCGGCAAAATTATAGAATATACCTTATGGAATTTATGCACGGATTAACCCGGCTGGCGGCGCATTTTATAGATCTGTTCCTTCATCTTGACAAGTATCTGGGCTCGGTCATACAAAATTACGGCAACTGGACCTATCTTATACTTTTCCTCATAATATTCTGCGAAACCGGACTGGTGGTCACGCCCATCCTGCCCGGCGACTCGCTGCTGTTCGCCATAGGGATGTTCGCCGCCGCCGGCGCCATAGACCTGCACAGGGTCTGGCCGCTTTTAGTCCTGGCGGCGATCCTGGGAGACAACATTAATTACGCCGTCGGGAATTTCATAGGGCCCAAGGTATTCCATTATGAAAATTCCAGGATCTTTAAAAAGGAATATCTGCAAAAAACCCACGATTTTTACGAAAAATACGGCGGCAAGACCATCATACTGGCCAAATATGTGCCTATCGTGCGCACCTTCGCGCCGTTCGTAGCCGGAGTCGGGGCCATGACCTATCCGAAGTTTTTACTGTTCAATGTGATAGGAGGCTTCACCTGGGTGACGGTCATCATGCTCTCCGGTTATTATTTCGGCAATATCCCGGTCATAAAAAATAATTTTACCGCGGTCATACTAGCCATCATCTTCATCTCCATGCTCCCCGGCCTGGCGGGCTATTTGCGGCACAGAAGCAGCCGCTCGTGACCGCAGCGGGAGCGCGTCCGCGGTGCGGCCTTTGTATGCTTACTCTCCTAGGAGCCTGTCCGACATAAGGTTTTTAAGGCGAAATTGACGGTTTTGAAGCCGAGCCGAAGTTGCGCGAAACGCGCAGGCTCCAATGAACCTGTAAGTTTCGCGCAACAAAGGTGCAG
>Ga0172379_10002796_pt1 | contig 29691 bp, 29 predicted proteins | sample GrowelOW334metaG_FD_119756 | JGI IMG/M metagenome (GOLD analysis project Ga0172379, IMG submission 119756) | Groundwater microbial communities from an aquifer near a municipal landfill in Southern Ontario, Canada - Groundwater well OW334 metaG | ecosystem: Environmental > Aquatic > Deep...
ACCCAGAACCACCAGAGACTGATTCAATTCAAGTTTCAACCGAGCCTGCTCAAGACCAGCCAATAGTTCAGCCAGAGCCAGTAGTGCCCGCACCCGTTATCTCAGAAGAACCAACTGTCTCAGAAACCACTGATATTCAAGAAGCTCCAGTTGCCGCAGAAGCACCAACTGTTCCCGAAGCTACCGTTGCGCCAGACGCACTAGTCGAGTCAGTTGCTCCGGTTGCTGTTGCCGCCGCGGCCGCTGCTACTTCCGCAGTTACGGCACAACCTTTCAACCAGACGCCGATTCACATTGACGGGGAAGTAAATCCCGAAGATATTAAAAAGTCACACAAAAACAGCCTCAAACTGGCTATTCTTATCTCGTTTGGGCTATTGCTCTTCTTGATTGGTGGCAGCGTATCAGCATATACTTTCTGGTATTCAAACCCCAAAAAGGTTGTTTATGACGCCGTATCTAGTCTGATGACGGCTGATGCGATGCAAATGAACACCACGACCACAATTGCATTTACTCCATCAAATGCACTTGGCGGATTTAGCGTTAAGAAGATTACATTCAACACGATTTCGACAAATGCTCCGTCGCAATCAATGGACTTAGGTGTCGAAGTAGCATACAGCGACAAAACGTACACCGTTGGCGCCAAGGGTATGTATCTGGACAACGGAGACATTTACTTCCGACTGGATAATATCCTAGAGAGTGTCGAGCAAGCATTTGGCAGTCAAATGATTACGCAAACCGTCAAAGACGAAATCAATAACCTGCAAAATAAATGGGTCAGATTTGCTGTTAGTGATATGACCAAGTTAAGCGCCGAGATGGCAAAAACCTATCAATGTACACTCGACACTTATAAATCAGTCAACAAAGACAAGGCGATGCAAAACGAATACGTAGCGTTGTACGAGAAAAGTCCATTCCTGACGATTGACGAGACAAACGTTCAAAGCAAAGACGGTAATTACGGCTATTCTGTATCAGTCGATGCAAAAAAGTTTGTCAGCTATGCCAGGTCGGTCAGCGAATCTGATTCAATGAAAGAGCTTAATAAGTGTGACACCAGTACGTCAAATTCGACCAGCAGTATCAGCGACCAGCAAGCCGAAGAATCTATCACTCCAATGACCGGTAAACTAAAAACAGTTATTTGGGTCAATCAATGGACGCACAGCATGAGCAAAATTGATTTCAGCTATACCGATAATCAATCGTCGTACGGTGTTACGGTTGATATGAACGCCGATGTAAAAGTCGACAATAGCCTCAAGGTTACAGCTCCTGATCAGCCAATGTCGTATGACGATTGGCAGGCTGGCATAAATAAAGTAATGCAAAACATCTACTCAAGTTATTAGCGCGTTGATATAAGGTGTAATTTTGGCAAATTTTAGGTATTGTTTTGATATACTTGTATTATGAAGCGCTATAATCCAACCGAAATTGAAGCAAAATGGCAAGATAAATGGGAAAGTGACGGTACTTACAAGGTTGATTTTTCTGATCACACCAAACCCAAGTACTATGGCATGAGCATGCTTCCGGGGATTACTGGTGCCGGAATCCACACCGGTCACGGGCGAACTTTCCAATTTAGCGATATCAAGGTGCGCGCTAAACGCCAACAGGGGTATAATGCCTATCATCCTATCGGTTGGGATTCTTTTGGTCTGCCAGTCGAAAATTACGCTATCAAAATAGGTAAAACGCCTCGGATTGCTCATGATGAAGCGCTTGTTCACTTTAAACAACAGCTAAAACGACTAGGCTATAGCTATGACTGGTCCAAAGAAATCAGCACGGCCGATCCATCGTATTACAAGTGGACTCAGTGGATTTTTAATAAATTGTACGAACATGGTTTGGCCTATCAAAAAGAAAGTCCACAATGGTGGTGCGAGACTGACCAAACGGTCTTGGCTAACGAGCAAGTTATTGGCGGCAAATGTTGGCGCTGTAATAATCAGGTTTCAAAAAAGAACTTAAATCAATGGTTTTTCAAGATTACCGAATATGCTGACGAGATGTTGGAAGCAACAGACGACCTTAACTGGACCGAAATGGTCAAAACTATGCAAAAGAATTGGATTGGTCGTTCACAGGGTGCTGAGGTTGAATTTAAAGTTGACGAGCGCGATGACATTTTAACAGTGTTCACAACTCGACCTGACACGCTTTTTGGCGCGACTTTTGTAGTATTGTCGCCCGAACACGAACTGGCTAAAAGTCTTGCAACCAGCGAAACGCGCGAATCGGTTGAATCTTATATAGCCGAAGCTGCCAGAAAGTCTGAAATCGAACGTATGAACGAAAACCGCGAAAAAACAGGTGTATTTACCGGTAGTTACGCGATTAATCCGGTTAATGGCAACAAAATCCCGATTTGGATTGCTGATTATGTCTTGGCGGGTTATGGTACCGGCGCAATTATGTCTGTCCCAGCACACGACGAGCGTGACTTTGCCTTTGCTGAAAAGTTTAATCTGCCAATTGTCAAAGTTATTGAAAAACCAGAATCTGACGAAGAAACAGGTTTATACACCGGTGAAGGTCCATTGGTTAACAGTGGTGAATTTGATGGAATTGATTCCGCTGACGCCCGCGAGCAAATCGTTGCTTGGTTAGAGCAAGAGGGAACAGGCAAATCACAAGTGACCTATAAGATGCGTGACTGGCTGATTAGCCGCCAACGCTATTGGGGGGCACCGATTCCGATTATTCATTGTCCGCAGCACGGTGCTGTGCCAGTACCCGACGACCAATTGCCGGTAATTTTGCCAGATGTCGAAGACTTCAAGCCTCATGGCGGCGCAACCTCGGCGCTTGCAAATGTCGAGGATTGGGTTAATACGACCTGTCCAAAATGTGGCAAACCTGCCAAGCGCGAAACCGACACCTTGGACGGTTACGCCTGCAGCAGCTGGTATTTTATCAGATACCTGGACCCATTTAATGACAAACAAGCCTGGGACCCAGAAAACATCAAATATTGGGGTCCAGTTGACTTTTATAACGGCGCCGACCATGCGGTTGCCCATCTGTTGTATTCACGTTTTTGGCAGCGTTTCTTCTATAAATTAGGATTAGTCGGTACGCCAGAGCCATTCAGTCGTATGATGTACAATGCCTATATTTTGGCGCCTGATGGTACTAAAATGAGTAAATCAAAAGGCAACACTATCGATCCATTAGAAATCATGGACAGCGGTTACGGTGCTGACGCCTTGCGCGTTTACGAGATGTTTATCGCACCGTATGATTTGGAAGCCCCATGGGACACCCGTGGCGTACCTGGTGCCTTCAGATTCCTAAATCGTGTCTGGACATTGGTCCAAGAATACATCGAGGCGGGCGAGGTCAAGCAGACCGAGGCAGGACAGCGCGAAATCTTGGTAACAGCACACAAAATTGCCAAAAAAGTCACCGAAGATATCAATGATGACAAATTTAATACCGCCGTCTCGTCAATGATGGAAGCGGTCAATAATTATTACAAGATTAAGTTGGATCAACCAATCGGCAAAACTGATGCCTGGACGTACGCAATCGAAAGTCTATTGCAAGTCTTGTCTCCATTCGCGCCACATATTACCGAAGAATTGTGGGCTCAGATGGGGCACAGCGACTCAATCCACGTCGATCACTGGCCAACCTGGGATAATCAGTATCTAAAATCTGATGTTATGACAATTGTCGTTCAGGTTAATGGCAAATTACGCGCCACAATGGAAGTCGAAAAAACAATCAGCGAAGACGAGATTAAGAAGTTGGCCCTGGCGCAAGACAATGTAATCAAATACCTAGAAAATAAAGAACCGACCAAGGTTATTTATGTCCCTGGCCGGCTGATAAGTATCGTCGTTAAGTAATTACTGTCGTTCGGCGCTCTCAGGTACGGTGATTGTTTCACCGGCCTGAATACCGTCTGATAACGATTTCTCGTTCTGTGGCATTTCGGCGATATGCTTGTTAACTTCCTGGTAGGGAACTTTATTAACGTCGCGCTCGACGGTCATTGTCGCGTCGCTTAAACCTTGACCTTCTTCGAATGTGTATGATTTTTCGCCAGAATACTCAATTGGTTTTTGCTTGAGTCCAGAATAAGCTGCAATAGCAAGACCGCCAATTAACATCATTGTCAAAAGTTTGCCGGTAAGACCTTCTTTTCGTTCTTGTTTTTTGATTTTTTCAGCGTAGGGGCTGTATATTTCTTTCATATTGTGTGATTATACTACTTAAGCTTAAATTTGTCAAGCGGGTCGATGGATACTTCAACTTTATCATCCGGGTACTCAATTAAGTCTGCTTTGTATTGGTCGCCTGGGAATGAGACATGCTGAACGTTATTCTCATTTTGGGCGTCGCGGCTTTCTTGCTGGATTTGCTGGTAGGGAATATTGGATTTGTCTATGCCGTGTTCGGCGGCCATTTTTTCAACAGCTTCAGTTGCCTCCACGGATAGGGTTTCGTTCTCGTCGATAGTTATAACGTCAGATGCAATTACGTTTGGGTTGTCGATTGAAATCTCGGTTTTGTTTTGAGGGTGTAATAAATCGTTTACGTACTTTAGGGCTGCGTCTCTGTTTTCTGACCCGGCAAAGTGCCAACCACCGTACAATATGCCAGCCAAAATAACCGTTTGACCGAAGCGCTTCCAATTTTTATTTGGCTCGGTTTCGCGAAGTTTTAGGGTTTCTTTTTTCCATTCGTATGGTTTTTTTGTTTCGCTCATTTGTTGATAATTATGGTGCTAGTGCTTGATTTTGTCAAAAAATGTTGAGTGTACTTGAGAAACAAAGCGCAATTAGTTATAATGATGACAAGTTTTAATACAATAACGTAAAGGAGTTCTACATGGGACAACCGAAGAAACAGACTAGCCCACGTAAGACCGGTTTGCGCCGCAGTCACCTGCGACTTGAATTGGCTCGACGTGTCAACAAGACATCACCAGTAAAGGTACGCACAACTCGTCGCGAAACTGGCAAGGCGCTGGCTAAATAAGCCAGTCACAATTTTTACCTTAAAATTATAATAAAAAAGAAAGAATTGAAACGCTATGGCATCTAATCGCCACCTTGGTCGCATCGTTGCATTACAGACTTTGTACGAATACGAATTTCGCATGGAGTCCAAAGATACATCGGCGAACGTGGATGAAATCCTCGAACGCAACCTGGAAAGGTATGAGACCGCAATTGACGATAAAGGGTTTGTTGAGACGCTTGTTAAGGGTGTTTTGAAAGTTCAGTCCGACCTAGACAGCAAGATTCAGCCGATTGCTCCGGATTGGCCAATTGATCAAATCGCTCGAATTGATCGCAATATTTTACGTATCGGATTATATGAATTGATTCATCAGGGTGAGGTGATACCTCCAAAAGTTGCGATAAACGAAGCAGTTGAACTGGCAAAAGCGTTTGGTTCTGATAACTCGAGCAAGTTTATAAATGGGGTGTTAGGCACCGCATATCGTACACTTGTGGAGGAAACAGATAATGGCAGCAGCACCGAGGTTTGATAAGTTTAAGAAGTACTTTAATAGAAATAAAAAAAACCAGATTCAAGAAATTGTCCGCGAACCGACCGCCGGAGGGATTATATTTCGCCGCGACAAAAATGGTGGTGTCGAGATATTGTTGATTCAGGACGGTAAAGACCGCTGGACGATTCCAAAAGGACATATTGAAGAGGGCGAAACTGCCCAACAAACCACCAAACGCGAGATTAACGAAGAGGCTGGTTTGAGCGATGTAGAAGTTTTGGGATGGTTAGGCAAGATTTACTTCCGCTATCGACGACTGGATAAATTAGTGTTGATGACTACCCAGATATATCTGGTGAGGGCAAAGGGTGATACCAATGCTATTCAAAAGGAAGAGTGGATGAATGATATCCGGTGGTTTAAGTTTCACGATGCCCTAGAGGCGATTGAATACGAAGACATTGGAAAATTGATGTTGCTAGCAATGAAAAGAATAAGACAGGAGAATCTATGAGCGGAATGCAAGTAGCTCCGTATCAGGAGTTTGCAAAATCAAAATTAGGCTTTGAGTTTCAAGACATCCAGTTGCTTATTACTGCTTTGACACACCGAAGTTATGTCAACGAACATAAAAAAAGTGTCAGCGAGCATAATGAACGACTAGAGTTCTTGGGCGACGCAGTGTTAGAGCTGGTCGTAACCGAACATTTGTATAAAAATCACAATGACCCAGAGGGTATTTTGACTAGTTGGCGCGCGGCTTTGGTGCGAACTGAAAGTATTGGCGAAGCTGGTGTCAGGTTGGGCTATGAGCCACTGGTCCGAATGAGCCGCGGCGAAAAACAAGGCGGTGAACGGGCAAGGCAACAGATATTGGCCAATGCCTTTGAGGCTGTAACTGGCGCGATATATTTGGAACGCGGTTATGATGGGGCATCAGAGTTTATTCATGCCAATATCATCAGCAAATTAGATGGTATTTTGAAAAGTGGTAGTTGGCGCGATGCCAAATCTCATCTGCAAGAGGTTTCACAGCGAATGGACGGCCAAACACCGCGTTATCACGTGATTGATGAAATTGGACCAGATCATGACAAGATATTTACCTTGGCTGTTTATGTTGGCGAAAAACTAATGGGGACGGGCAAGGGGCCATCCAAGCAGGTTGCTCAACAGCAAGCTGCCCAAGCTGCACTGGAAGAATACGCCAAACGTGTCGAGTAGCAATTGACTTCAAGGCTAAAACAGTGTAAAATCAACAAGAGTAAAAATCAATTTTAATAGATTAGTTAAAGGAAGTTATATATCTATGCTCGCAATCCGCATGCAACGCGTTGGCCGCAAAGGCTATGCAATATACCGACTGGCTGTCCAGGAAGCTCAACGTAACCCATCTAGTGGTCGCGTAGTAGCAACTGTTGGTAGCTATAACCCACACACCAAAGAAGCTGTTGTGCAGGTTGAAGTCGCCCAAAAATATCTTGATAATGGTGCGCAACCATCACCACGAGTTGTTAAATTATTGACAGCTGCCGGTGTTAAGATGCCTAAATGGGTAGTCAAAGCTGACAATAAAAAGTCAAAAACTATTCGAAATGCTGATAAGCTCCGCAAAAACCGACCAGTCGTAGAGGCTGAAGTTGAAGCGGCTGCCGAGGCAACCGAAGTCGAAGCTGCTTAAGCTTTGACTATACGTGATACAATATTATTAGTATCAGTTAAGTAAAGACGAGAGGGTAAGTATGTCAACAATCGACCAACAATTCGTAGAATATATCGTTAAATCACTTGTAGGGCATCCTGACGATGTCAGCGTAGAGCGCATTATTGATGAAAAAGGCGTACTGCTGTCATTGACTGTCAATCCAGAAGATTTGGGTCGAGTAATTGGCAAACGCGGTATTACCGCACAAAGCTTGCGTACACTTTTGCGTGCACTTGGCACAAAAAATGATGCTCGTTATAACCTAAAGATTGTTAACAATGATGATCAACGCGAGAATTATACTACAACATCTGAAGGCCAAAATGACGAGGCTGTGAAGAACTCAACAGAGGAAACTGTGGATAATGGTAATGATTATTCAAAAAAGACCCGAGAAGAGCTTGCAGAACTAGACGACCTAGATATATAATCATAAACAAGTTACAAGCAAAACCGCTTGAACTGCGAGAACAAAGCTCTATGCGAGAGCAACAAACGTTGTTGAGAGACTTATTTGTCAATTAAACCACCTGCAAGGGTGGTTTTTTTGTGATAAGATGTAACGGATGAGAAAAATTCAAGTTATTACGTTATTTCCTGAGATGTTTGGTGGTGTTTTGAACAGCTCGATGTTATGGAAGGCCCAAGAACAAAAGGCCGTGGAGTTTCGCATGGTTAATTTGCGTGACTTTGGACTGGGCCCACGCAAAAGAGTTGACGATACTCCGTACGGTGGCGGCGATGGGATGCTGTTGATGGCCGAGCCGTTATTTGCAGCGATAAAGAGTGCCAAAGAGTACGATCCGGGTGCCCTGGTGGTTCTGATGACGCCACGCGGCCAGCGTTGGGTGCAGGCGGCGGCGCAAAAATGGGCTGATAGTGGCAACAACTACATTTTTGTATGCGCACGATATGAGGGATATGACGAACGCATCGTAACATTAGTTGATCAACAAGTTAGCGTTGGTGACTATGTTTTGACTGGCGGGGAACTGCCAGCTATGACGGTAATCGACAGTATTGTTCGGTTAATTCCGGGTGTGTTGGGAGGCGAAACCAGCAGCGAGATTGAAAGTTTTAGCGACGGCAAAACACTCGAGTATCCTCAATACACTAGGCCCGAGGTTTTTAACGATATGGAAGTACCCAAAGTATTGTTAAGCGGCAACCATGCCGAAATTGCCAAGTGGCGCGAAGACCACTCGTTTGTGGCCGAATAACATTGTTGTTTTGATACATAAGCTTTATACTTATAACCATGAAATTCTTTGTTGAAGCCGTGCCGGCAAGGGCACCAAGAACTAAGGAATCCAAAAATGTGTCATATCTGTACGCGACTATTTTGGTGGTATTTGTACTGGCTCAACTTTTTACTTTTGATGACTTTTTACGCCTAGTAACCAGTTTTTATGTGCCAGGAGGGAAGGCGGTGTCGTATTTTTTGGCTAGTCTGATTGTATCTGGTGAAGTTTTGGCACTTCCCTTTTTACTAGGAATGAGCGCCAGTCCGTTAATGCGCGTAATCAGCATGGTTCTGGGTTGGATTGTGCCTGCGATTTGGATATTTTTTGCGATATGGTTGAATGTTACGATTAACGCTGTTACGAATATCGGTTTTTTGGGCACTGTCGTGAATCTGACGCCGGGATGGTGGGCGGTATGCTTTGGAATTGGGATGGCTATTTTGGCGGCGTGGGCAAGCTGGGGTATGTGGCCGTTTGATCCAAAACGAAAAGGCAAAGCCTAAGCCCAAACAGCCGATTGTTCTATTTTGATATTCAGGCTATAATGTGAGTATTAAAGGGGGATACAATATGGAGCAAATCAAGCAACTTGAAAAGACAATTGAGGGTTGGTTAAAGCCGCTACCTCACTTACCTGCTGAGTGGCGCAAATGGCTGGGCGAGAACGCCTGGTGGATTACGGGAATCGGCGTAATCATATCGGCATTGGGATTGTTGGGGATAATTGGATTATTGTTAACAGCAATGTCTTTCATCGGTGTGACAACAAGTATTTATGGCATTCCACTTACAAACGTATACAGCGGCACCTGGTATGTGGCGACTTTTGCGTCACTGGCTTTCTTGGCGTTGACTACGGTTCTATCGGCAATGGCGGTCAATCCACTAAAGGCCATGAAAAGAAAAGGCTGGGACTTGTTGTTTATGGTATTTTTAATAAACGTGGCTTCGGGCGTTATTAGTGCCGTAATTTACCTTAACCCTGTAACAATGGTGACAAATCTGGTTGGCGTTGCTATTGGTGCTGCGATCGGTGCCTATGTTATCTTTGAGCTAAAATCTCAATATAACGGTGCAGCAGTAGTTCACAAAGCAAAATAATCTGTTAGCTACTTGAGAACCCGCCCTATTTAGTGTACAATTCGTAGTGCGCTGATAGGGCGCTTTCTGTTCATAATGGCATTTCGCCAAGTGGTTAGAAAAATATATTGGGACGTCGCCAAGTGGTAAGGCACCAGGTTTTGGTCCTGGCATTCGGGGGTTCGAATCCCTCCGTCCCAGCCAAGAAAAATGACGAGCATTTGCTCGTCTTTTTTCTTGCCCGTGACTGTCGGGACTCGAAGCCCCGAGTGTGCATTCGGGGGTGAGGACTGCAAGTCTGCAGTCCGCAAGGCCGGAAGCCGGATGACGAACGTCACCGACTGAGGCGGGTGAGATAGTCCGGTGGACTATCGCAAGGAAACCTTCCGATGCAAACTGTGTTTGTGATCGTGAAGTTTCGGGGTCGCGGAACGTGACCGCGGAAATTTGCAAAGCAAATTATCTGTGACCGAATCCCTCCGCTTTCTGGCAAACAAGCGGAGGAACCAGCTTGCTGGCGATATCCCTCCGTCCCACCATTAATGATCTTATATTTTAGTTCGCGAAATTTTCTGAAAGAAAATATTTGTGACCGAATCCCTCCGTCCAGTGGATATCACAAAATAACACCTATAGAGGAGTCTCCTCTGGCTCATATCTTTAGTGACGGGGCACCATCCCATCTTGCATAATAGTCTAGTATATGTCATAATAAAAGAATAGACAATGTGTCTAGGTTCTTTTTGGCAATATGTGATGATATTTTACGGACTGACAAGCGTATCGATGTATACTTTTGTCTGTCCGTATAATTAATTAACATATAAAAAATATGGAAACAATCAAAACTGGTCTTTATGACCGACCTCGTACGGGATACGACACGTTGAGCCAGCGAGCATTTATGTTTGCTATCTCGACATTTACCGCGATGAATATTGCGGTAGCAGCACTTGGTGCAGCCGTTAGTTATAACTGGGCGTTTAGTAACCCCTGGTGGCTATTACTGTTCATGGTGGCGTGTACAATCGTTTCAATCCTAGGCGCTATTCTCGCACACTCAAACGAAGATCCTATGACATCAATTGTCGGCGGGTTCATTTGCGCAGGTGTGATGGGTATGATGGTAGGCCCTTTCATCTCGATTTATGAGATTGGAAGTGTTTTACAGGCATTAGTCGTCACGGGTGGAGTTGTCATCTTGACGGGCTTCATCGGTGCGATTATACCGAAAGATTTGTCGATGTGGGGTGCGCCTTTGATGGCCGGCCTACTTGGTCTTATTGTGTTGTACTTGGTTGCGCCGCTTATGGCGTGGTTAGGCCTGGACTATAAGATGACGGTTACGGTATTGGACATCGCTGGAATTGTATTGTTTTCAGCCATAATGGTCTATGACCTAAATATGGCTGCGCGGCTTGACCGAACGCTAGATAATGCGATCGATGTCGCCGTAAATGTTTTTCTGAACTTTGCCAATATCTTTATCAGGGTTTTGTCCTTGATGGGAAAAAAGAAGTAAGAAAAATACTATCAACTCAAAGCCCGTCACCTTTAAAAGTGGCGGGCTAAAAAAATGTTTTTAGACTAGGATTAAAATTTGCAAACCACACGTTTTATTGTGAAATTATAAAAATTGTGGTACAATAGTATCAGTAAGTGGTTATATGTCTTTACGTTAGGCAACAAACTCTAGCCGGTTGCGTAAGATATTAAATATAAACAAAAAGGAAGCTCAATATGGTTAATACTAAATCGGCTTGTTTAAAGTTATCAAAAATAGATCTCAATGTTCAGATTGTCCGGTCTAATAAACGGCACCTAAGCTCTATGAGTCAAGTCTCGGCCGATGCTATTTTGAAAGTGCTAAAAGACAATTTTGTTCAAGCTGGCATAACAACCGTCGATAATTTAAGTGACCTGCAGGCATTAGTCGACAGCAAACCGGATTTGCTTTTCTTGGGCATGCAGTATGTACATGATGATTCTGATAAAAAGTCAAAAGTCTGGTTGTCGAATTACCTGGATGAACGAGGTATCGCATACACTGGGTCAAGTTACGGCGCCCACATACTTGAACTTAATAAACACAAAGCAAAACAAGCCGTGGCCGATGCTGGTTTAAAAACCTCCCCATTCGTCGTTATGAAAGACTGTGATCGAATGGCTGATACTTTGAGCCAATTAACGTTTCCGATGTTCGTAAAACCAACCAACAAAGGTGGTGGTGCCGGCATTGATGTTAACTCGGTTGTTAGGAATGAGAAAGAACTACGTTTGAAAGTCGGTTTGTTGACCGAAAACAACTGGACTAAATCTCTGGTCGAGCAATATTTGACTGGCCGCGAATTTAGCGTAGCTATTATTGATGGTGATAATGGGCTGACGGCTATGCCAATCGAACTTATTGCGCAACCCGATGAGAATGGCCTCAGTATCCTAAGCCGTAATGTCAAGGCATCGAATAACGAAAGCGTTCTGGCGGTAAGCGAGCCTGGTGTTTATGAAAGCGTTACATCACTGGCTATTAAAGCGTTCAAGGCGCTAGGTGCTCGTGACTATGGCCGAATTGATATTCGCATGGATGACAAGGGTGCGCCACATTTTTTGGAGGCAAATTTGATACCCAGTCTGATTGAAGGTTATGGATCATTTCCCAAGGCGTGTCTGCTTAATCACGATCTGGACTATGAACCAATGATTCTGCGCATTGTTGATCTGGCCTCTCAAAGGGCTGGACTCTAGCCCCTACTAAGAGAGGTTGTTTCATTTTAGTCTGAAAAAATGCTATCATAAAGCTTATGGCGGACGATGATTTCAAAAACATCATCATTACGGACCCATTAACGGGTAAGGACATGGTGATAACTCACGAAAAGATGCTCGAGATGTTAACCAAGGGCATTTATATTGACGCGAAATCAATAAAAAAAGAAGAAAAATAAACAGATGCCCATCGAACATGAAGCGGTCGCTACACTAGATGACTTTGACTACGAAAAGTATATAATTGGTAGCTCGTTTAATGGTAGCGAGGGAATGTTTGAGTTGTCGAAAGATGATGCCGATAAAAATGATGACTTGAACGAAACAGATAACAAGGCCGAGCAAGGACTGAGTCGCGAGCAATTCAAAATATACGCTGATGTCGAGCCAAGGTACGATGCAACGTTATACAAGATGGGCTATAAAACAGCCGATCTGGATGGTATCAAATATCCAAAATTGAATGAGTGGGCTAATTACCGGCTAAGGAATAACAGATGGATTAAGTTTTACCCTAGTTTCGTTGAAGACCAAGAGGGAAATGTTAGATTTGCTAAAACCCAGATTCGAAAAGAAAAATGCGATATTAACTCGCTTTGGAACGAAGCGGTAATTCTAAGCAGTGACTTGCCTGCTAAAAACCACGTAAAGTTAATTAACTTTTGTCACAGCGATACCCAGCGACTAACTTCGATTGTCACAGATGCGATCCCTCCGTCCGAAGGCCGAACTGCTGATGGCAAGGAATGGTTGCCGGTGCATGCTGAAAACGCCGCTCGACGCATAAAAGAGCTTGAGAACTACGATTTAGAAGAGATGCAAGAGGGCATTAAAGTAATGCCGCAATTTAGTCGTCGGATCAAAGCGGCGGATAGATTGAGCGAAATGGCATGGGTTGGAACTGAGTTTATTGATAACGAAACCGTTAAATTAATGAGCGATAGTGTTGATTACGAAAACAATCCGCGACCAACTTTTGTGCATGGTGATCTTTGTGCCAAGAACGTCATATTAAAAAGGGACGGAACGGCAACTTTTGTCGATTGGGAGACTGCATCAACTGGATTTTTGGGTCAAGATGCGGGCAAGTTGTTATCTGAATTGTCGGTCAATAAACGTGCGACTGATGCATTTTTGGGCGAATATCTGGGGTCTGGCCCTGATTTTGACAATGAACGATACGAAGCACTAAAACTTAGCGTTGTTACAGAAAATCTGGTGCACATTAACTATCGAATCGGCACGATTGATAAAAACAAGTTTGATGAAGATATCGTCAGGGTTGTTGAATCGATTGCTCCATACGAGGCGCGGATAAATGATTCGCTGAGGGAGTTGGCTACTTATAGGTCACACCATACGCTTCCGTCTTAGTGGCGCACATTTGTTATATAATTAATGCAAGACACTCAATATGAGTCTGTAAAACATACAAAAGAAAGATACTCATGGATTTAAATGTCATACATGGCTTAACATCAGAAGAAGTTGCAAAAAATAGAAAAAAATTTGGTTTTAATGAACTACCGAATAAAGAGAAAAGAAACATTGCTAAACTAATTTTTAGTTTAGTGACCGAGCCGATGATTGCGCTGTTGATCATCACCGTGACGATTTATTTCTTTTTAGGCGATGCAAGTGAAGCCTTTTTGTTGATGTTGTCGATATTCGGCATTATGGGTGTTGAATTGTATCAAGAGGGTAAGACCGAAAAATCACTTGAGGCACTACGCAATCTATCTAGTCCGATTTGTGACGTAATTAGGGACGGTAAAAGGATTACTATCCCGGGTCGCGAAGTAGTTGTGGGCGACGTGATGTTTTTGTCAGAAGGCAGTCGTGTTCCTGCGGACGCCAGGCTGATTGAAGCGCAAAACTTCCACGTAGACGAATCATTATTGACTGGTGAGTCCGTTGCGGTTAATAAAAAAGTGGGTAAGGTATCGGATGAGCGCCTGAATCTGGTATATTCAGGAACGCTGGTTATAAAAGGTCACGCTGTTGCTGTTGTGACGGGGATTGGCGCCAGTAGTGAGATTGGCAAAATTGGTACGTCGTTGAAATCTATTGGAACGGAAAAAACTTTATTGCAGCAAGAAGTTAACAGGGTTGTAAAAGTGGTGGCGCTTTTTGCTATCAGCGCCTCAATTTTGTTGGCGGTATATTATTGGGTGGCAAGAGATAGCCTAGTGCATGGTGTTTTGGCGGGTTTGACTTTGGCGATAGCTATCTTGCCAGAAGAATTTCCGATTGTTTTGACGCTATTTTTGACCCTTGGGGCTTGGAGACTAGCGAAAAACAAAGTGTTGACTCGTAGAGCACATACGATCGAGACTTTGGGTAGCGCGACGGTCTTGTGCGTAGACAAAACTGGTACTTTGACCGAAAACCGAATGAAAATACAAAAAGTTGTTAATTCTGACGGGCAATTGTTTGAATCTGATTTTGAAAAAGTAAAAGATGTAATCAAATATGGTGTATTGGCGTCTCAAAAGAATCCATTTGATCCGATGGAAGAGGCCTTTATCGAGCTTGGAAAAAACGTTCACGACAACATTGATGACATATATGGTGAAATGAAAATTAAAAAAGAATACCCGCTAGAAGAAGGCGCTTTGTCAGTTGTTCACGTTTGGGGCGATATTGACGAAATAGCGGCGAAGGGCGCGCCCGAACATGTTTTTGACCTGTGTCATTTGGACGACGCCAAAAAGGCGAGCCTGACGGAAAAAGTTAAAGAATTAGCCAACGAGAGTTTGCGCGTTATTGCCGTCGCCAAAGGCATAAAAAATGGGGCGGAACTGCCTGATAACAGGCATGATATCGAGTACGAATTTGTAGGATTAGTTGGTTTGGCCGATCCTATCAGAAAAGAAGTCCCAGCTGCCATTAAAACCTGCAAAAATGCTGGTATTAGAGTGATTATGATTACCGGTGATTACCCAGAGACGGCGGCCAACATTGCCAAGGAAATAGGCTTGGACTATAAAAATATTATTTCAGGTGATGATTTTTCAAAATTGACGAAAGACGAAAGACGGCAGGCGATTCAAAACGTCTCGGTGTTTTGTCGGGTCAGCCCAGCCAATAAACTAATGATCGTTAACGCGCTAAAGAAAAATGGCGAGGTCGTGGCAATGACCGGTGATGGTGTTAATGATGCGCCTGCCCTAAAATCTGCACATATCGGAATCGCGATGGGCCAACGCGGAACGGATGTTGCTCGTGAAGCAGCAACAATTGTGTTATTAGATGACAACTTTTCGTCAATCGTGCGTGGTGTCAGATTGGGGCGACGGATCTATGATAATTTGCAAAAATCCATGTCATATATTTTGACCATTCATATTCCAATTGCGATTTTGTCGTTGCTACCTGTGTTTTTTGGCTGGCCAATTGTATTGATTCCGGCGCACATTGTCTTTTTGGAGTTTATTATTGACCCCAGCTGTACGATAATCTTTGAAAATGAAAAAGAAGAAAAAGGTATAATGAATCGTCCGTCACGTCGATTAACCGCCCCAATATTTAGTGAAAGGATGGTGTTGCGTAGTCTGGCACAAGGATTGTTGATTGCCGTTTTTGTTGTTACGGCTTACCGGGTGCTGCTTGAGATGGGCTGGGCAGAGGACAAGGCACGAGGTATGACCTTCTTGATACTTATTACTGCCAATATCTTTTTAACCTTGATTACGTCTGGCGAAAAGACGCTAAAGGACATTATTCGCCAAAAGAACGTTGCTATGTTAGCAATACTGACCGCAACGTCAGTTGCTTTGATATTGGTATTTAGTATACCTTTCCTTCGCGAGCTGTTCAGATTTAGCTCGCTTACTGCAATGGAGTATTTGATAGGCGTACTGATTGGCGCATTATCAATACTCGCAATCATACCTGTTAAAAAAGTCGTAAATAAATTAACCTGATTTTTAATATATAAAATAGGGCTGCATGACGCAGCCCTATTTAGTATTGAATTGTTTGTATTATTTTTCGCTGTCGCGTCGGCGGGCAAAGAACCACCAGCTGCCGGCTGCTGCGAGCATTATCAACCAGACCCAGTCATATATTCCGAACAGTGTCCAGTTGAAGAAGTTGTTATCTACTGGTTTTTTCGTAGTTTCGGTGCTTGAATCACTGCCGGTGTTGTCGTTATCTGTGGTCTGGGTACCAAGAACGTCGGATTCGGTGTCGGTTTCGGTAGTTGTTGGTATGAACGGAATGACATTATTTGTCGTAGTCGAAGCAGCTGCAACAACCGGTGCCTTATTAATTGTAAAGATAGCGCCAACGAAAGTTATTTCGTAATTGCTGCCTGCTGATAAGGTGCCTTGATTGATGAGATATGTGCCAGCTGTTTCGCCTGCTGGACGAGCCAATTTTCCGGTCAAGGTGTCGCCGTAAAATAGCGAGCCTGAAACGGTATAAGTTAGGGCAGGGTCTTTGTCACCAGCGGTTTTTGACTTAGCGCCTGCAGTTATTGTAAGTGGTGCTGGAGTGATTGTTAAGAAGCCTTTTTCAAAGCTTACAATTTCGTATTTTGGGTCGCTTAAAGTACCCTGGAGTATATCGTACGTTCCGGCGTCAGGCGCCGATATTTCGGCATCCAGTTCACCAGAGAGTGTATCGTCGCCAATTAGCCCATCTAATCCGTCTTGATGGCTGACTTGGTATGTAAGCTCTGAATTTGAAGGAATTGTTTCGCCGTATACTTTTGTTACGTCGTCTGCTGTTACGGTGACTTTTCGGGGAACAATATTTACAATCCTAGTTAATTGATCGGCGCTATTATTGGACGAGTCAGTGCAGGTATAGACAATCTCGTATGAGTCACCTACATTGTTTGTATCTACTATATCGCCACCCACTGTTACCTCAAGGGGGGTATCGACATAATCAGTGCAAGTTGCGCCTTGATCTTGATAATCAGCCCCATATTCTACATATATTTCAGCATCACCAATCAATTCAAGAACAGGGGGAGTTGTATCTTCGACTGTTACGACGAATTCTGATTTGCTGGAGTTGTTTGCGGCATCAGTAGCAGTACAGTTTACGGTTGTTTTACCAATTGGGAATTGGCTGCCCGAGGCTGGGTCGCATACTACTTCGACGGCTTCATCAATATTATCGGTTGCTGTCGGCATTGTATATTCGACTAACGCACCTTCTGTGCTGGTAGCCTCGAATGTCGTCTCATTATCGTGCGCGGCAATTGTTGGAGCTTCGATGTCGGTATAATAAACTGTGACTGAAATATAGTCGACATAAGCTGTCCTTGCGTTGGCCGTAGCATTATTGAGGACAGACAATGCGACGCCAAAATCAGAGCTGTTAATATCACTTGACGTCCAAGTCGTGCCCCACTTATTTAAGCTGTCGCCATATGTTTTTACTTCTGACTCTTGTGGCCATCGTTCGGTACTGGCCTCGTTAGCAGACTGGACAACGCCACCCTTTATTATTTTGACTTCACGATCTTCTATTGTATTTAGGCCACCTTCAGCATAGCGGTCAATAGACACCTCGATTCCGTCAATCGTTACGCCGTCAGGGATATTAAAACCATAGTCATTTGTTTTTAGACGAGTTGATTCACCTGAAATGTCAACATCCACATATGAGAATAGTCCATTATCGGTTCGTGCCTTAAGCGGACTAGTCCAGCTATTCCTGCCTGCGACCGTATTGGTAACTGCGTCGCTTGGGAAATGCGCTGTTGTTGTAGCGGCGGATGCTGATATGACATTTACGAATGGCTGCAGAATCAGCGATAGAATCGCGACTGCTGTCACCGATTTTTTAAAGTTTGCTAGTAATCTCATAGATACTCCTTCTCTACGAACGCACTGATAATATTTTAAACACTTAACTCCCTAAAGTTTTTGTCTATATAACAAGTTATATAGTAACGTAGGCATGATGTCAAATACTTGTTTAAGTTGCTAAAACATAAGAACTATGCGAGATATAAAGTGCTTATGTAAGTACTGTGCGTAGTATGCTAAGATTGTATTAATTAATTGGAGAGATTGTATGCCTTCGAAAGCAAAAAAGTTCAACTTTGATAAAAAAACCAAGACGGTTATTGCTGCTGCGGTCGGTGTGTTGATATTGATTATTTTTCTTGTGATGGCCTTTGGCACTCCAAGTTCGGACGTGGTTTTTAAAGACATGAACGACAAAATGTTGCAGGTTAAATCGGTTACAATTGATCAAACCTCTGAGTTGACAATGGCTAGCGGTGGCGGCGAGATTTCTTCCAAAATGTACTTGGACATGAACAGTAGTAAAGATTTGAATGGTACTGGTGATTTTACGATGAGCATGAAGGGTAGTCAGCCATTCTCGATTAGTGGCGATGTTGTCAAAGTCGGTGATAATGAATATGTAAAAATTAGTGACTTGTCATCATCATCAAGTGCCCTGTCGGCAAATTTTGCTTCCATCGAAGCCAAGTTGAGCGACGAGTGGATAAAAATACGAAGCAAGGATAGCTTTGCGTCACTAGCAAGCTCGGCTATTGATTTTGTGCAAAGCATTTTGCCAACCCCTTATGCTAATTTGAACGATACTCAGCGCAAGGATGTGTTAACGCTGCTGCAAGATAAAAGCATGTATACGATCGACGAAGTCGCTAAAGTTGACACTGCTGGTGTTTCGGCATACAAATATTCTTTAACATACAGTAAAGAACAGTACAAAAAAGTTGCCAAAGCAATCTCTGGATATATACCATATTTTGATTCAGGTGATGACAGCGATAGCGAGATTAAATCGCTAACGGTATGGGTAAATATTAGCACCAGGCAAATAATCAAAATTGCCTACGAAGGCACATCAAGCGATGGCAGCATGGAAGGTACAATCTCTTTCTCGGGATACAATGAGTCCAAGTCGGTTGAAAAGCCAGGTGATTACTCAATCGAGTCAGAGCTTTTAGAATAATACTCACTCGCTAATCTATATTTTATTGTGCTTATGCTATACTTTAATTATTAGTAGGGGGTTATCATAATGGAAGAGCCAGATACCAGCGCAGGCGAAAATAATAGCGGCAATGAACCGCAAAAGATTGATGTTATTAATAATTCTAGGGCCGAAGGGCAATCAATCGAGACCGATGCAGCAAACGATACGGTCGGATCATACGCCGACAAACCACACGTGTCTCGGCCAGTTGAAAACGAGAAAGCCTTTCCTGGCGAGGTAAAAGAGGCAGACGTTTTTGTTGGTGACAAGAAAAAGCCGAAAAACCGCAACTTATTCAAGAGTGTGCTGGTTATTATTGTAGTCTGGTTGTTTTTTGCGGCAGCCGGTGGAGCATATATTTGGCGCGATAATCAAGCAAAAAACACAGAGGCCGAAAAGGATTCTCAAATTGCAAGCTTGCAGGCATCGCTAAAGGAAGCTCAGGACAAGTTGGCTGTGGATACGACGGATACGAATCCTACTACATGTTCAGTAAAATCGCCATCAGCGAGTGCAACCGAAAATATTGAAGCCTCCATTACGTCAGCAAATACGGCGGCGCTAGAAGGGTATATGGCAACAAGTGTTACGACGGTGTTGGCCGCCTCGGAAGAGGGTGGTACTTATAATCGGACGCAAGCTGTCTCAAATATAACCGCCTTTATCGCTGACGCAACTTCGCCATGGAACTTCGACTTGACATCTTCGGTTTTGGGATCATATGGCGAAGGTGACTATGCCCAATATTTCCCAGGATCAGCTATTGTTGGTAAATCCGCAAACAACAAAGTAATATCATTCTCGTTCGATTGTGATGGTAAGATAAAAACGGTTTTCATGTCGGCTAGTGAGGACGTGCTTATTCAATAAATTAGCACAAATGAAAAAGGTCGGTTTGTCGCCGACCTTTTTAATTATATACCTAGGCAAACTTTATGATGGTTTCGATTATGATCGCTATGGCGATGAAAATCCATATTAAAATGTCGTACTGCTTTGCAATCATATTTTCAAAGAATCGCGTGACTGACTTGTTTTTTGAATAGTCTTTGTAATTCAATCGCAGCATAGATCCGCTGATAAATAATACTGCGCCGTAGCAGAACATGCAGAAAATGCACAAACCACCTACAGCGAAGATGCTTTGCCATAAATACCAAAAGCCGAATCCAATAAAGAACAACGTCATTCCCTGAAGGGTCAAGCGAAGTTTTTTATTGATATTGCTACCAGTCCATCCAACTAGGCCGATTGCAAGTAGCAGGCTGAAGTAGATGATGCACATCAAGGTGTTTGGAAAACCAAAGACCGAGCTTTGCCAAGAATTAAGAATATTCGTACAGCTGAATACCGAGTTGATGTCGCATGTCAGCACAGCATTCGGGTTTTCTAGTAGTATCAGCTTTTCAAGCATTTGTAGGAACGATGCTACAAGCCCTACTGATGATGCGATAGTGATAATTTTATACAAAGTTTTGGGTTGAGATATTTCTTTCATATACAAAGATTATACCATTATCTTTATGTACAATTCTGCTGTAATCTGTAAAATAGGTACATATTGGGTATGGAGCTTATGCTATAATTTTGACATGAGTAAAAAAATAACCCAGTCAGGTTTAAAAAAGTTCAACTTAGTGATGGGATTTTTCCATCTGGCGCAGGGCATTTTGATATTAATTTTAAGTCGTAGCTTTGAATTACCGATTAGTGGCAGCTATTTACGATTTGATGCAATTTCGCAGTCTTTGGCGCCAACAACAAAGGTGCTATTTGATTTGTCATTGCCGATGTTGATTGCCATTTTCTTTTTTATGTCATCGGCGGCTCACTTTGTAATTGCTACTGTCTATAACAAAAAATACAATGCGGATTTAAAACTTGGGTTAAATAAGCTTCGCTGGGTTGAGTATTCACTGTCGGCCAGTGTGATGATGGTGGCTATTTCGCTGCTGGTTGGCATCTATGACTTATCCAGCCTAATCATGATATTTGTACTGACGGGTGTCATGAATTTGATGGGGTTGGTGATGGAGATTCACAACCAAACAACCGAAAAGACTAATTGGTTGAGTTTTTGGATTGGATCGTTAGCCGGACTAATACCGTGGATAGTCATTGCTTTTTATATGTGGCTGGGTGCTGATAACGGCAGCAGCGCGCCAAGCTTTGTGTATTGGATATTCGTCTCGATATTCATATTCTTTAACTGTTTTGCGATTAACATGGTGTTGCAGTACAAGAAAATAGGCGCTTGGAAAGATTATATTTATGGCGAAAGAGCTTATATCATTCTGAGCCTGGTGGCAAAAACGTTATTGGCTTGGCAGGTTTTTGCAGGCACATTGCGACCATAAGTAAAGGCAAAGGTATATAATCACAGTATGGATAGTGACTTAATCATTCGTATCATGGCCGATGGGGCAGTCGTGCCAATAATACTAATTGGGGCGTATGTATTAATCTTTAATATCCCAAAAGGTCAACGACTGAACGCCTACAAAAGAGTTTTGCTGGCAGGCTTGACGACGTATCTGATCGCGAAGTTAATAGGGGCAATATATCAACCATCAGACGAGCGACCATTTGAAGCTTTGGGTACTGCCGCTGGAGCATCATTTTTGAATAACCCTGGTTTTCCGTCTGACCACGCTATATTTATAGCAAGCATAGCCGCGGCTGTTTGGTTTGAAACAAAACAAAAGTGGACGACTATTATATTAGTGGGGCTAGTTGTGGTTGTTTGTGTAGGAAGGGTACTGGCGTTAGTCCATACCCCAGCCGACGTTATTGGCGGAATCGTCGTAGCTCTTGTCGGTGCCCTTTGGTACTTAAATGAGCCTCGCAAAAAATCGAAATAGGTTATACTGTAATTAGTTAATCGGAGGTTTTTATGGCAAAGATTGTAAAAAGTGACGTCGACTCGCAATTATTTACTGCTTTTTATCCTTTTTGGAGGATTGTAATTATTGGGGCAATAACGGGCATAGTTTTTTGGGTTGTGTCTGGGCTGATAAATAATTATGCCAGCTCAATCAGTCTGGCCGGCAACATCGCGACCATAATAACAGCAATAATTGCGGTTGCCGCGATGGTTAGAATGCAGATTGCCCAGCCGCTTATAATTGCGGTCCTCGTGGGCGCCTCGTTGTGGGGGCTGGCAGAATGGGTTGATGGATTGTTTTGGGCTGAGGCGTTGGCGATAAGCGCGGGCCTCTACGGCCTGTCATATGTATTGTTCTCTTGGCTTTTGCGTTTTAAAAAGGCCTTACCAATACTTATCGGTGCAGTGATTGTTATTGTCGCAATACGCATCGTAATTACCCTGTAATGTTATACTAGTCATATGGACCAAACGATTCTATTAATTATTTTGGGTGTGGTAATAATTGGCTTTGGGATAGTCTTGTATATCTTTAGCCAACGCATGACAGAATTAAAAAATGTTAATGCCGTCGACATGTTAAAGAGTGACGTTACAGAGTTGGCTCGCGGCATAAACAATTTGCAGCAAGCTGTTGGCAATAAACTAGACAGCAACAATACAACGATGCAGGCTTCAATGCAAAAGCAGCTTTCTGAAAGCGCTAAATTAGTAGCAGATGTTACGCAAAGACTGGCGAAACTGGACGAAACCAATCGTCAAGTTGTTGATGTGGCCAATGAATTGAAAACACTGCAGAATGTATTACAAAATCCCAAACAACGCGGTGTTTTTGGCGAATACTACCTAGAGTCGGTGCTGGACAATATCTTGCCTTCAAAAAACTACCAGATGCAGTACAAATTTAAGGACGGCGAGATTGTTGATGCGGTCGTTTTTTTGGATAAAGGACAGATCTTGCCAATCGACAGCAAGTTTAGTCTGGAAAACTATAATCGAATGGTCGGCGAAGATAAAAAGCCCGAACGCGAAAAACTGTTGGCGCGTGTACGAGCCGATTTAAAGAATCGGATTGACGAAACCAGCAAGTACATTCGCCCCAGTGAAAACACCATGGATTTTGCTTTTATGTTTATACCCAGCGAATCACTTTATTATGATTTGTTGATAGGTGATGTAGGTACGGGTTCAAGTGCACGGGATTTAATTGAGTATGCCTTTAGGGATAAAAAAGTAATTATTGTCAGCCCAACCAGCTTTATGGCGTATCTACAAACCGTTTTGCAGGGCCTGCGCAGCCTGCAGATCGAAGAACAGGCCAAAGATATTCAGATTCGTGTCGGGCAACTGGGCAAGCATATTGGTAAGTTTGATGAGTATATGGGCAGGTTGGGCAAATCGTTGGGACAGACCGTTGGTCATTATAATAATGCCCATAAAGAACTTGGCAAGGTTGATAAGGACGTCGTCAGGATAGCCGAAACCAGTCCAGTTGTAGACCAACTATTAATTGATAAGCCTCAAATTGACGAATAACAACTAAAATACCTCGCTTTGTTTGAGCGAGGTATTTTTTTGTGTTTACTAACTAATTATTTTAGTTCAGTGCGTTGTGACTGGATGAAATCGTGAATCACTATACCGATGACGCCACCAAGTACTGGGGCTACGACGTAGATTGCGATTGGCCAGACGTTCCATGAAAGTGTGTTTGCTGCAATTGCTACTGCAGGGTTTAGGAATGACAAACCAGTGTTTGATTCGGTAAGAAGCATCGAAGTGACGGATCCTACAAAAATCATTGCTACTAGGGTTGCAAAACCGTATGCAAACGCTGCGGTTAATTTGTCTTTCTTTGCTTGAAGTGCAGCAGAGAAGCCAAAGGCTACTATTACTGTACCAATAAGCTCGGTAAAGAATACTGTCCATTCGCGGCCGCTGGTTAATGCTGCAGCGTGGTAAATCGTTGTGCCATTAGTCAACGATGATGTTGTCGTTGCCTGAATGAACGCGTTGATAGTTAACCATGCGATTAGTCCACCAAGGATTTGTGCTAGTACATAGCAAAGTGCTGTGACTGCGCTAATTTTCTTGGTAACTAGGGCGCCGATTGTAGTTGCTGGGTTTAAATGAACGCTAACTGCACCGCTGATCATCAACACTACACCTGCAAGCGCGAACGCTACAAAGAGTGGTGATGCTTGGACTTCCAAAAAAGAAGCGACAAGCAAGAACGAACCAATAAACTCGGCAATAATTCCGCCTAGCATCGGTATGTTCTTTACGGCCGTGGCTGCTGTTTTGATTTTTGCTATTGCTTGGTTATTTACTGCTTTTACAGTAGTCTTTTTGGCTGTTTTAACTGCCATGAATTTCCCTCCTTATGGTAAATATGACTCAAGTATAGCATAAATACAATAAAACAAGCATGAATGCTATACTAAATTTATATGGGTTTATTTATCAAACAAGATGAAAATCGTTCCGAATTGCAACAGCGTATCGCGGCAGAGTTGCAGCAAAAAGCTGTATCGCGCGCCAAGGCCGAGGACAGGCCTGATCTAGTCGATGATTCACAATATATAAAAGGTACAAAAACAACAACCAATTTAGCCGGTGTTTGGATAGCGATTATTTTAGTGGCGGTCGGAATAGCTATTTGGTTAATGACCTTAAGTATAGCCAACAAGTAATAATCTGCGTATAATAATCACTAGTTATGCAAAATATCGAGGATGTTAGAAGTGATTTATTGAGTCGGATTGCCACCAGCGATAATCCGCGCGATTTACTAAAGGTCGCAGAATTAAAGCAACTCATGGGTGCAATTACGACTTTGCCAGCTGCTGAAAGAGGCGCTTATGGCAAAAAAGTAAACGAATTAAAGATTGCTCTGGAGGCGGCTGTTGAAGCGCGCGAGACAGCAATCGAGGACTCTAGCGTTGAGCCGTTGGATGTCACGGCGCCATTTGACATTAATGCCGAAAAGGTGAGTTTGTTGCCAACTGAACAAGGTTCACAACACCCATTGACGACCGAGCTTGAAAACGTCGTTGATATTTTTACGCGGATGGGCTTTGAAGCTATTGAATCCAGGCAAATTGATGACGACAAGCACATGTTTGGCACATTGAACTTTCACGAAAATCATCCTGCCCGCGATGGTTATGACACCTTCCGAACCGAAGAAGATTTTATTCCACCCGCACATACCTCTACGATGCAAAACCGAATATTATTGGCCGGCCGCGATAAGCTAGAGGCTGGCGGTCAAATCGCTGCAATCAGCTATGGTCGTGTCTTCCGAAACGAAGACGTTGATGCTACGCATGAGCATACATTTTATCAATGCGAAGGTGTTTTTGTCAGCAAAAACGCAACCTTGGGTCAAATGTTGGGCACTTTGCGAAGCTTTTTCGAGACATATTATGGTCAAAAACTAAAGATAAAAACCCAACCAGCTTACTTTCCATTTGTCGAACCAGGCCTAGAGTTTGCAATTGAAAAGCCAGCAGCACTAGGTGGAAAGCCAGGTGAATGGCTAGAGATGTTGGGCTGCGGCATGATTCATCCCAATGTTTTGAAAGCCGCTGATATCGATCCAAATAAATATACAGGTTTTGCGTGGGGCGGTGGTATCGAGCGTCTGGTGATGCTTAAATATGGCATCGAAGATTTGCGTCACTTTGAATCTGGTAAATTACAATTTTTGAGGAAATTTTAAATGATTATTTCACTTTCTTGGCTAAAAAAATACACAGATGTTAATTTGTCGATTGACGATTTATCGCGACTAATTGGCGCGCGATTGGTCGAAATCGAAGAAGTTATCGATTTGGGCGAAAAGTATAAGGATGTTGTAATCGCTCGGGTTGTTGAATGCGAACCTTTGACTAATTCGGACCATTTGAATCTGACAAAAATTGATGACGGCGGTGTCACCAAAGATGTTGAGCGCGACGCGCGTGGATTAGTCCAAGTCGTTTGCGGTGCTCCAAACGTTGCGGCCGGGATGATGGTTGCGTGGTTGCCTCCAAAGTCGATTGTGCCTGAGACTTTTGCCAAACCCGATCCTTTTGTTTTGGGTGTTCGCAGCTTGAAAGGAATGACCAGCAATGGAATGATTGCCAGTCCCAGAGAGCTTGATTTGTCTGACGAACACGAAGGCATTATGGTTATTGATTCTGAGGTAAAACCAGGAACGATGCTGGCTGAGCATTTGGGCTTGAATGATTATTTATTGGATATTGAAAACAAATCATTAACCCATCGACCAGACTGTTTTGGCGTTGTTGGATTTGCCAGGGAAGTTGCTGCTATCCAAGGCCATGCGTTTATGACCCCACAGTGGTTGATGAACCGCGAAATCGTCAAGCAAAATATTGCTGGCGATGAAAAAATAGAAGTGAAAGTAACTATCGATGACGAGCAATTATCGGCGCGTTACCTTGCGGTAGTTATGTCAGGTGCCGATAGTACAAAAAAATCACCAATGGAAGTACAAACGATGTTGTCGCGTATTGGCATCAGGTCAATTAATGCAGTTGTTGATGTTACGAATTATTTGATGATGCTGACCGGCCAGCCTTTGCATGCGTTTGATTACGACAAGTTAGTTAGGGTATCTGGTGGCAAACCAGAAATTCATGTCCGGGCGGGACGAGTAAATGAAAAATTAGAATTGCTAGATGGACGTGTTATCGAACTAACACCCGCTGATATTGTAATCGCTGCCGGTGAAACGGCGGTTGGCTTGGCTGGTGCAATGGGTGGAGCAAATACCGCAATCGATGATGATACAAAAAACATTATCATAGAAAGCGCGACATTTAGTTTGTATAATCTGCGCGCTACCCAGATGCGCCACGGCATTTTTAGCGAAGCTATTACCAGGTTTACTAAAGGCCAATCGGCTGAATTGTCGTTGCCGGTATTAAACGAAGCTATTCGATTGATGAATGAGTGGGCAGGTGCTGTCAGCGTTAGCGAAATCAGCCAGGCTTATCCGGTAAAACACGAAAGCCAAGCTATTAGTATTACGACAAATGACGTCAATAAGGTTCTTGGCAGTAGTTTTAGCACCGACCAGATAGTGACTACTTTAAAGAATGTTGAGTTTGGCGTAGAAATTAGCGGCGATGCAATCAAGGCTACGGCTCCGTACTGGCGTCAGGACATACATATTCCAGAGGATATTATCGAAGAAATCGGACGACTGAACGGTTTTGATAATATCCATCCAGTTTTACCATTGCGTGATTTTACGGCTGCTTCGCAAAGTGATTTTGATCTTTTCAGGTCCCGTGTTCGCAAGGCGCTTGTCAGGGCTGGGGCAAATGAAGTTTTGACCTACAGCTTTGTACACGGTGATATCTTGAACAAAGTAAGCCAAAAATCCGAAAACTCATACAAAATCGTAAACTCGATTAGTCCAGATTTACAATATTATCGCCAGACAATCACACCAAGCCTGTTGGATCTGGTGCATCCTAATATCAAACAGGGCTATGACAGTTTTGCATTGTTCGAGGTTAACAAGACTCATCAAAAACAACATGGTTTGACCGACGAATCTGTTCCGGTAGAATCCGACATGATGGCCCTGGTTTTTGCCGACAAAAACAAAGCAATCGGCGCGCCATATTATCGGGCAAAAAGGATGTTTGAATACATGTGCTCGCTGTTGGGCGTAGAGCTGGCGTTTATCAATATTAATAATTCCGACGTGGCCCTAGAAGCGCCGTTCGAGTATCGCAGAAGCGCTAAAATAGTTGATAAATCAACCGGTGAAACAATTGGCATAATTGGGGAATATACTAAATCTGCCACGAAAAACTTTAAGTTACCAGATAACTCAGCTGGTTTTGAAGTTGATATGCGACAGTTGTTTGAGTCAGTCAAGAATAGTCACAAAGTGTATCGTTCGCTAAGTCGCTATCCTATGACCGAGCGCGATATTTGCTTTAAGGTCGGCAGCAATGTCAATTATAGTCAGATTATTAATTCTGCCGCTAAAGCCCTTGAAATAGTTCAGCTTGAATCCAGTATCAGTCCAGTTGATATTTATCAGTCCGAAGGATCTGATACAAAGAATATCACTATCCGTATCAGGCTTACGTCACATGACCACACACTAGCGGGTGATGAAGTGTCGTCGGTAATCAATTCTGTAACCAGCGCGGTTACTATTGATACAAAAGCTGTCGTAATTTAGCCACAAAATTTGTTATAATAGTACTATCGTACTAATGTAACACTTCGTCGCCTCGGATATGCTTGCAAGCAATCATCTCGCTCGGCTCCTAGTGTTATAATAGATACATTAAAGTTGGAGAGGTATATTTATGGCGACCCAAGTATCGCAGAGAATTGGAATTTGGATTATAGCAGTTGTTTTGACGGCCGGCACATTAGGATCATTTTTAGTGATGGCATTAAGCGTTCAAAACGAATCAATTGACACTGCTGCGCAGATGAAAGAATATCAAGAGCAACAAAAACAGGCGGCCCAATTGAATGCTGATAACTCAGAGGCGCTTGACGGATACTCGGCTCGAAAATTTGACGCTGCAAAAGCCACGAAACTAAAAGTCGAAGTGATAAAGCAGGGAACGGGCGACAAGATAAAGTCAACTGATTCAATTAATTCCAGTTATTTCGGCTGGTTGTCTGATGGTACGATTTTTGACAGCAGCAACAAAAAAGATTCCGAAGATTCGCCTATCACCTTCTCGCTGGGCGGAGTAATTACTGGCTGGACCGAAGGTCTGACTGGCGTCAAAGTTGGCAGCGTTGTCAGATTGACCATTCCAGCTGACAAAGGCTATGGCGCAAGTGGATCGGGAATCATTCCTGCCAATGCACCAATGGAATTTATTGTTGAGATTCATAAAATAGATAACAGCAGCACTAGTTCATAAAATGGGGGAAGTAATGAGCGAAAAAATCCAAGATTTAGTAATGATAGGTGCCGGTCCAAGTGCTTTGGCTGCTGCTATTTATACCTCACGCGAAGACATCGATACGGTTTTATATGAAAAAGCTGTTGTTGGTGGTATCCCAGCGGTTGTTGACATGATTGATAACTACCCAGGATTTCCTGATGGAATCGAGGGCATGACTTTGGCAGAGCAGATGGAAAAGCAAGCCAAGCGATTTGGATCAAAAATTGAATTTGGTGAAGTATCGGGCATTCGTAGTGAGGGTGACTACAAGATTTTGACGATTGATGGTAATGACGTCAAAGCCAAGGCCGTGCTGATTGCTACCGGCAGTTCAAACAGTAAGGTCGGCGTACCAGGCGAGGAAGAATACTACGGACGAGGTGTACATTACTGCGCAACCTGTGATGGCGCGTTTTACCGTGGCAAGAAACTTGCAGTTATCGGCGGCGGCAATTCGGCCGTCCAAGAATCGTTCTATTTAACCAAGTTTGCTAGTCATATTGACCTGATTGTTCGCAGCGTAATTAGAGCCAGCGATGTATTGCAAGCTGAACTGCAAAAATATGTTGAAGAAGGCAAGATTACGGTGCATCTGGGCGCGCCAA
>Ga0172379_10002797_pt1 | contig 29688 bp, 38 predicted proteins | sample GrowelOW334metaG_FD_119756 | JGI IMG/M metagenome (GOLD analysis project Ga0172379, IMG submission 119756) | Groundwater microbial communities from an aquifer near a municipal landfill in Southern Ontario, Canada - Groundwater well OW334 metaG | ecosystem: Environmental > Aquatic > Deep...
GCGAGGAACTCATCGACGCGCAGCTGCTCCCCGTCCCAGGACTCCGCGATGACCTCGGCGTCGCTGGGCGCGCTGGGCAAGAAGAAGAGCCGGGAGGCGTCCTTGGCGCCAGGGTCGGCCGGGATGCCCAGGCGCTCGACCACGTTGGCGCGGAAGCGGTCCCACTCCTCGAGTTTGACCGGCCGGTCGATGTCGAGGACGACCCGCGCGCACACGTCGTCGGGCCGGTGGCTGTGGCTGGAGTGGACGCAGGTGCGGTACTTGCCGCAGTTACGGAGCGCGTGAACGAGCGCGTTGTCGTCGGGCAAGTGGTCGAGGTCAAGCACCAGCGCCGTCACGGCCTCGACGTTCTTCTTGGCCCTCTTGCCGTCCTTGTAGACCGTGGCTGACCAGGCCGGGCCCGGCTTCTCCGGGCAGTTCTTCTTCTGGCAGGTGGCCGTCGTGCAGCTGCAGCGACGGTGATCTTTGAGGCTCTCCACCAACTCATCCCAGAGGACCTCGGCGCGTTTCGGAGCATTGTCGTGCTCCGACTGCAACAGAGAGACGAGCAAGCGACCCTCCCACGGGCAGCCTTCAATTGCACGCCTGCTCGTCTACACCCGGACCCATTACAGCGTCAAGTACTAGCCGCCACGAATCGCGTGACCGCGTGTCACAACGGAAGGTGGATAGCAGCTGTTGCCAACAGGTAATAAGTGTGCGTTTCACACAAAGGCTCGGAGAGGACTGGCACGTTTAGTGCTTTCAGAGGCCTAGTAGGGCTGAACGCAAACCCACTCCCTCTAACACGATACTGTATTACGGTTCTTCTCTTATTACTTCTTATATAACCGTAAAATAGTACCTGATTGGAGGAGTAGTGATCTTGATCAGGTCTACTAGCAGCTACCATGAAACGGGCGTTTACGTCGGCTCCCTGTAGGACTTCATGGGACCGGCCCGCAGGTTCTAGAATTTATAAGTTGACAATGCCTGTACAATCTTTCATTTTGGATATCGAAGTCGACAGGTCGTTTTTCGCAACCCATCTAGGAGGCTCGGCAATGGCTCGCGTGATGCGCCTCAAAAGTGAAGCTGTGATTGGCCGGATTCGGTACTACGCCATGCAGCGCCGAATCCACCCGGACGAGGCGCTTTTGGAGTTCGTGAACGAGTGCCTCGACAGGCACAACGTGCCTGGGCAGAGCCAGCTGCCCGCCGTCTTCAAGGGGCCGCAGGAGGAGGACTACGTCGAGCGGAACATGACGGCCGTGCTCTTCGCGTTGAAGCAGGCGAAGGACAACGGGATGCCTGTCGTCACCTTGGTCGAGGTGATGGCGGCTACGAGGCTGACGCAGATGAAGGCCCGGTACGCCCTCGACCAGCTCATCGCGGAGCGGTCGGTCGCGATCCAGAAGGTGATGACCGAGGGGAGGGGCCGCAAGCCCTGGGGCTACTCCCTCCGCAACCCTTGAGGGCAGAAGAAAGCCCCGCGTCCGGAGTGGACGCGGGGCCAGGTCCGGCGAACTCGCGGTGGGCCGGTCCTAGGAGCAGAACTACGAGCAGACCTCCTCAATTCTGGTCGCCACCTGCTCGTAGGTCGTCAGGATGGACTCGATCTCCCCCGCCACCTCCTTGTATTTGGCGACGAGGCCGGCGTCGGCCTCCTGGGCGAGGGCCATGAGCCCGACGAAGAGCTTGGCAGCCTCCTCGGTCGTCTTCTGGAAGTCGGCCTCGTTCTCGGAGTCGTCGGCCTTGACGAGGACGGCCTCGTAGGCCGTGATGGCCTTCTCGTCCTTCTGGCGCGCGAGGGCGAGCATGGTGTCCACGAAGTCCTCGGCCTGCCGGTTGAGGTCCTTGAGGCGGTCGTTGACGATGTTGAAGTCCTCGGCCAGCCGCGCGAGCGCGGAGCGGGGGCTCTTCTCTTCTGACATGGGCTACCTCTTGAGCGCCTTCTTGGTCACCAGCGTGCCGCGAGTGGCGCTCTTGGGCGCGGCCTGCCGTGGTTGGTAGACGAGGGTGCCCCGCTTGAACGAGCGGGCGATGTACTTGCCCAGGCCGCACTCGCCGGACCGGCAGTAGCGGTCCTTGGTGCCATCCCGGATGGAGAAGATCTCGGTCTTGCCGACGAGCGCGGCCATCCGGCTCTGGCGCTCGTAGCACTCCTGCCTCGAGATCGTGGCGGTGAGCCTGGGGCAGTGGAAGGTTCCGGCGGCGGTGAACTCGGGCTCGCGGGGCATCAGGTCTGGACCTGGGGTGAGGCGTCGCGGTGCTCGGCCAGGTGCTCGTCGCAGAAGAAGTGGCCGCAGTCGGGGCAGGCCTTGTTCCGCATGGGGACCTGGGCCCAGCCCAGCTCCACGCAGCGGGGGCAGGTGTTGGGGAAGGTGCGCGCCCAGGCCTCCTGGCGCTCCTTCTCCTCCTCGGGCGTGAGCGCGGCCTTCTCGCCCACGGTGAAGCTCCTGTTGACGAACATGGTCACGGCTGCTCTCCAGGGTTGCGGGAGTAGGTCCTGCAGGCGAAATCCTCGAACTGCATCAGGTAGTCGATGGCGTCCGCGTAGGCGTCGAGGCCTTCAGGGACGCAGAGCACGCGGTCGAAGGCGTCGTTGGGCAGGCCGTCCTGCTCGGCCTCGCTGGCGTGGCCGGCGATGCCCACCTGGCCGTCCTTGCCCAGGCGGATGAGGCGCACGACCCGGCCCCCGGCCGCGCGGATGGCGTCGAGCTCGTTCTTGAAGCGCACGTCCGGGATGACGACGCCGGTCGCGCGCCGCGGCGCCAGGTGCTTCGGCGTTCCGGGAGGGACCTCCGGGCCCAAGCCCAGGTGCTGGTGGTAGGCCCGGCCGGCGAGGATGTCCTTCGCGGTGCGGATGGCGAGGTCCACCCAGGTGTTGTCGTAGCAGCGCCGGCCCCACTCGGTGCCCAGCAGCTGCAGTGCCTCGCGGGGGGTGAGGTAGGGGAATCGAGGGTCGCCGTCCGGCCTGAAGTACCTCTTATCCGGCGCGTTGCGGCACTCAGACGGCCCCCAGAGCTGCTGGTCGGTGAAGTCGTACACCTGCTGGCAGATCCGCTTCAGGGGGTCGGCGAGGGCGACCTTCTGCCACCCGTACTTGAGGACCAGGCGGTCCGCGAACGTGTCCTTGCCAGCTCCCGAATGCCCGCACAGCCCGAGAATCATGTAGTCCCTCCGGTGGAAGTTGGTGTGAATCTGACACCTTGGCTGGAATCGTTGCAAGCGCAATCGTTGCGTTCGCAATCATTTCGTTCGCAACGATTCTGACCTTCGTGTGCTCTGAACACGATGACCTAAGTGTCTAGGGCACACGAATGCACTTGACCGGTCCGCGTTCCGGCGCTACCAGCGCAAAACCAACCCGAGGGTGCGCGGTGGCCGAGAAAACCTTCTCCCAGAGACTCCAGCGGGACCTCCGGATGCGTTTCGACCCGGAGCTTGCGGAGGCCGTCAGCAACTACCACCAGACGATGGTGGAGGCGGGCATGGCGGGCAACATGACTGACACCGTGCGCGAGCTGATCCGCCTCGGGCTCGCCAACGCCCCGTCCGACGTGGCGACCCTGATGACCCGCGCGAGGGCCTTCAACCTCGTCCGGGTGTGGGTCTTCCAGCACGTCCACCAGGGGCTCGCGAAGGTCCTGCAGGAGCTGGAGTACGAGATCACGCCCGAGGTCCTCAAGGCCTACGGCCTCCCCCCGCTCCCGCAGCTGGACGACACCGACCCCCACCCCAACGACGAGGAGGTCCCGGATGGACCTTAGCAATGACCGCCTGAGCATCGACACGTCGCACCGCGACGCGCAGGGCAAGCAGATCGACCCGGAGGAGAAGCCTGCGGAGCGGGTCCTCGACGCGGAGATCCCCATCACGGTGGGCGGCGGCGCGGCCGGCGTCGGCGCCAAGTCGGCCTCGGAGTTCACCAACGGCGCGGTGGGCGACCGCCTCATCCACAAGCCCACGGTGAACGTCGCCGGGACGGCTCTGGAGTTCGCCCACGGGCACAGCCACCGCTGCTGCCTCTGCAAGAACTACAACAACCACCGCTTCCTCGAATGGAAGCACCGGATGATGCTCTCACCCAACCTGCGCGAGCGCGCCGAGGTGGACTTCCTGCGGTCGAAGATCTTCGACGGCACCGTGTCGGCGCCCGAGGCCGCTGACGGCCTCCCCGACGTGGAGTGGATGCTCAACACCTTCGCCATCTGCGACGCGCTCTCCTCCATCTTCAAGGAGGAGCATATCGTCACGCCCGAGTCGGGCTGCCCGGACTACCGGGGCGAGGCGACGGTCAAGCCGGAACTGCAGCTGGACTTCCAGAACCTGTTCGAGCCGAAGGACGCCGACGCGGCCAGGATCTCCAACGCCAGCTACGACAACATCCTCAAGACGGCCCAGGGCGCGCCCGCGCCCAGGCGCGCGGAGCGCGTCAAGGTGGACCTGTCGAAGTACTTCACCCCGAAGCCCCCGAAGGAGAACCCCTGATGAAGATCATCCCCCGCCTCCTGTCGCTCGTCGTCGCCTCCCTCCTCACCTACGTCTGCTTCGTCTCCCTGGCCTTCGCGGCCGAGGCGGTCGTCCTGCCCGCCTCGTCCGGCATCGACTGGACGAAGGTCGTGATGGGCATCATCGGCGCGCTGCTGCCGCTGCTCATCACCGGCCTGACGTGGGTCAGCAAGAAGCTCGCGGACCTCATCGGGCAGAAGGTCAAGAACGAGGAGGTCAAAGGCATCCTCGCGCGCCTGGACGAGATCGTCTTCAACGTCGTCAAGGAGCTGATGCAGACCACCGTGGACGCCGCCAAGAAGAAGGCCGACGAGGGTGGGCTGCCGAAGGAAGTGGCCGACGCCGCCGGCAAGGCCGCGCTCGACAAGATCAAGAGCTACCTCGGGTCCGAGGGCCTCAAGCTCCTTGGGATGGTCCTGGGCATCACCGACGACGCCAAGCTGGACGAGTACCTCAAGACCAAGATCGAGAGCACGGTCCACACCGTGAAGCTGCAGCGCGACGCCAGCGTGAGCGCGGGCGCGGCCACGGCGGCGCTCACCAGCGCCTTCGGGATCGTGAAGTGACTCGCGTCCTCGCCGTCGTCTTGGCGATGGCGATGGCCCTCCCGGTTCAGGCGCAGGACACCGCGTCTGAACCGGAGGCGTCCGATCTTCCGCGCACGGTCAAGTCGGCCGTCACCGTGGATGACGTGAAGCTGGGGGGCGGGACCTGGCTGTCCCCACCGCGCTCTGCATGGGTCGCCGCCGAGAAGAGGCGCTGCGAGGACGACAAGAAGCAGCTGCAGGACGCGCTCGAGAAGAAGCCGCTCCAGCCGCCCGAGACGACCGGCCAGATCGCCACGGCGGCGAGCATCGCGGGCGGTGGCGGGATCGTCGTCGGCATCCTCATCACCCTCGTGGGGCTCATCGCCTCCGGGCACATCAAGTAGAGGTGAACGTGGACCGTCAGGAAGCAATTCTCGAAGCGAAGCAGGAGAGCGAAGCAGCGGTCGCCTTCGGCGTCCCGCCCAAGGAGGTCGCCGTCGAGGTCCCCCGCGTGAAGCTGCGCCCGGACCGCCCCGGCCAGCCGCTCAAGGAGGTCATCATCACCGAGCGGTTCGTCTTCCGGCGCGGGCAGCTGATCGTCTACGTCTACTACGACCCTGGCTTGGGCCTCACCCGCGAGGAGCGCGAGGCGATGAAGGGAGGGTTCAACGCATGAACGTCGCGTGCCGCCTCTACTTCTTCTACGCTCCCAACTGCCCTCACTGCGCGATGGCCGAGCCCGACGTGACCAGGTTCCACCGGAAGCATAAGCGGGTCCTCGTCGTCCGGGTCAACAACAACAACCGGGACGCGGGCATCGACGGCTTCGCGCCCGCCGGCACGCCCGCCTACCTGCTCAAGGTCAACGAGCGGAAGGCGTTCCACCACATCGGGCGCTTGACGCTCGTTGAGCTCGACAAGGCCTACGACGAGGCCTTGAGCGAGCACGCCACGAAGGAAGAGTTGGGCCTCGCGGGAGACGACGAGGACGACAGCGACGACATCGACGCGGAGTCCAAGGAGCAGGACGCCCGCGACGAGGAGGAGTAGATGCTGCAGCTGCTCTTCTTCGCGCTCTGCTCCTTCGGCCTCGCGTACATCGTTGGGCACGCCCGCGTGAGCCTGGGCGTGCGCGAGTGGATGGCGCGGCGTCGAGGCGCGGCCTGGCGCTGGCTGCTCGCGCTCATCGAGTGCCCGGCCTGCTTCTCGACGTGGGTCGGCTTTGGCTTCGGAGCTTGGCAGCCCCAGGTCGTTCCGTTCCCGGTCCCGGTGCCGCTCGCGGCGTTCATGCTGGGGCTCTTCAGCTGCGCCGTCGGGTTCCTCTTCGGCCGGGCGACCGGCCTCATCCAGAAGGAGTAGGTCATGGACACTTCGCAGCGGCTCTGCCCGTTCACCATGAAGGCTCCGGAGTCCACCAGCATCATCACCAAGGACACGCACCCCGGCGGTATCGTCGCCGCCCCATGCGCCCAGCAGGCGTGCGTCGCCTTCACCATCATCTACGACGAGAGCGGAAAGCCCGTCTCAGGGGACTGCCGGCTCTGCATGGCGTCGCAGATGCTCAACGGCGTCGTCGAGATGCTCGACGCCAACAACCAGCTGCTCGCCGCTGCGCTGCAGGCGCAGGGCATCGACCCCACGAAGGACCAGAAGAAGGAGACGCACTGATGCCGCCCAACGACATGAGCCAGGAGGCCATCCTCCAGATGATCGCGGACAAGGCGAAGGCCGACGGCGACGACTTCCGTCTCCGCATCGCCAGGCGCCGCACCCTCGGGACGCTCCCGGAGATCGTGGCGATGCTCGAGGAAGCGCACGCCGAGCACCTCGTCGCGCCCGAGACGTGGCTGCCGCGCCTGACCGGCGGCGGGCGCCTGGAGATCTCGGTCTACCACTCCAGCAACGTCAACACCCCCATCGGTGGGCCGGTCATCGTGACGGTGGACGGCGACCCCATCAAGCCCGACGCGGCGCTGCTGCGCTTGCCGGACTGGGCCGGGCCGCGGCGGCTGACGTACCCGCGCCCGGAGAAGAAGAAGGAGAACGAGGGCTTCTCGATGTCGAGCAACGCCCCGGCCAACCCGATGGCCCCGTCGTTCCACCACGACGAGGCCAAGGCCAACGCCCGCGAGGTGCAGTTCGAGCAGACCCTGCGCGACCTCAACGCCCGCATCGAGGCCACCGCGCGCCTGGAGCGCGACCTCTTGGAGAAGAAGTCGCAGATGGAGGTCGAGGCCATCCGCCGCGACGCCGACGCGCGTGCCCGCGAGGCCGAGGCCCGCGTCCAGCGCCTGGAGCAGGCGCAGCTGCAGCCGCGCGCCCCCACCGAGAACCTGGGCTCCGTCGTGGAGAAGCTGATGCCCCTGGTCCTGCAGGTGATGGAGAGCAACCGCGCGGCGTCGGCGGCAGCTGCGGCGGCGCAGGCGCAGGCGACCCTGGAGGCCGCGAAGATGCAGGCGCAGGTGCTGCAGGCGATCATGTCGAAGCCGGCCATCGACCCGCAGATGCTCGCGCTGCTCACCAAGGACGACGGGAGCGCCCGCGTGATGGAGCAGATGGGCGACCTGTTCTCCGCGACGACCGCCACCACGATGAACGTCCTCAACGCGGCGGTGGAGATGGGCCTGGCCGGAGGGCAGCGGGGCAACGAGGAGCCGGTGGCGCTGCGCGCGGTGCGCGAGGGCGTCCGCGCCCTGATGGCGCTCTCGGGTGCCGGCCGCAACGCCGCAGCTGGGGCCAAGCCGCGCCGCCAGCTCCCGGCGAAGGAGCAGCCGAAGCAGGAGGTCGCCTCGCCGCCTCCCGCCGCGCCGGCTCCCACCGTGGAGAAGGGAGGGGCCGCGGCCGAGGCCCCGCTGAAGGCCGCGGAGCCGACCGCGCTGGACAAGGTCATCCACCGCATCGAGCAGAAGAAGGACAAGCCCGAGGAGATCGCGACGTACCTCGTGGAGAACGTCACCGACCCGTCCATCATCGAGGTGTTCGCGGACCCGGAGGTCGACTTCCGCGCCGTGTTCGAGGAGCGCCTGGGCGACTGGCTCGACGCCGACGAGAACAAGAACTTCCTCAAGGCGGTCATCCACTCGTTCGCGGAGCAGGGCGTCGAGGCCGGGCTCTTCACCGCGGAGGCGCTGCCCGAGATCGAGAAGGCGATGGAGTCGCTCGGCACCTAGCGCGAGGTATTGACTCCGGGTGCTTTGCGTAGTAAGTACACCAACGGCAGCGCGGTACCTCCGAAGGGCTCTCGGCCTCCCACCCGAGAGCCCTTCTCCTTTACGGGCTTGACTCGACCCGCACTAAGGCGCTACCACGGCGGCACGCGGCAAGCAGGGTTGGGCCCGAGGCGCAGTTGTCGTTCTCCCTCCGAGACGTGGGCAGCCAGCGGAAGGCTCTCGCGACTCTCGCGCAGATGACTCGTCGCGCGATCTTGCGGCCCGAGATCGTCACGGCGGCGCGCCGCATCGTCAACGACTGCCCGTCCCGCGACGACGACTGCGAACTTAACGCGGTCTACGAGGCCGTCAAGAGCGGCACCGTCAAGGTCAAGGGCCTCGGGAAGGGCTTCCGCTACGTCCTCGACCCGCTGCCCGCGGACTGGTTCCAGTCGCCGCAGCGCAGTTTGCAGTCGTGCCTGTCCGGAGCTTGCGGCGGCGACTGCGACGAGCACGCGAGCCTGGTCGCGGCGCTGGTCGGCGCCCTCGGCTACCGCGTTGGCCTGCGCGCCTACGGCCCGGCCGGCGGCAAGGACTTCACCCACGTCTACGCCTGCGTGGCGTACCCGAAGACCCGTCCTCCGAAGGACCCGCGCGAGTGGGTCGGCATGGACACGACGGTGGATGAGGCTTTCGTTGGCTGGGACCCCCCTCGCGGTCGCTTTCTGACCGCCCAGGTCGTTTGAGGAGCACACGATGTTCATCAAGGACCGCAAGTTCAGGGGCTTCGGCGCCGTCAGCGGCGAAGAGATCAACCAGTGGATCAAGATGGGCCTCGACGTGATCGAGACGGGCATCGACATCGGCCTCAAGGTGGACGCCGCGTCGAAGGGCCAGGGTCAGTCCAAGCCGCCGCCGCAGCAGCAGCAGACGCAGCAGCCCAGCCAGCCACAGACCCCCGCCGGCCAGAACGTCCAGGGCCTCGGGTCCTCCATCGACACCAACACGATGCTGATGGTCGGCGGCGGGCTCGCTGGCGTCGGCCTGCTGGCGTTCCTGTTCACGCGGAAGAGGTAGGGGAGGCGCCGTGTACTTCAACGACTACGGAGCCGACCTCCTGACGCAGTCCGTCTTCAACGAGCGCATCGCGGGCGTGAAGAAGGTCTTCTCGGTCTGGGCCGTTGCCAACGGCATCCAGAAGCGCACCAAGGTGCTGTCCCAGGACGGCCGGCTCACCGGCGCCTGGGCGGCGCTCAACGTCGGCCCGATCCCCGCCTTCATCAAGGGGTACGAGGCGACGATGCGCTCGGTCGCCGCCGGCAACTACCTCGGCCACGGCCTGTCGGAAGCGGAGCTGGCGGTGCTCGGCTCGTTCAAGATGATGCCGATGCCGGGCGCCGCCGGATCGGGCGTCTGGAACACCGCGAGCGACCCGACCACGGGCAAGACGGTCTACGTCTGCGTGGACACGGCCAAGGCCACCGGAGCGGAGCCTCGAGGACCGTGCTCGGACTTCCCGGAGCCCGGAGCCAACGCGGAGTGCCTCTCCAAGTACGGCAAGCCCTGCGGCGCCACGATGGGCAAGGTCTTCATCCCCAGCGCCCAGGCGAAGCAGCTGGCCGACGACGCGCCGATCATCGGGCTGCTGACGAAGGCCCTGGGGGGCAACGCCTCGCTCGTGATGGGCGGCAGCGCCGGGGTCAGCACGCTGGGCAAGGTCCTCGCAGGGGTCGCGGTCCTGGGCCTGGGCCTCGCGTTCTACAAGAGTCGCTGAAAGGAAGTCGCCATGCCGGTCCGCATCGCCATGTTCGAGGGGATCAAGCGCAGCCGCAGCGGTTCGCGCAGCTGCAAGCCGGGACGCCACGTCGGGTGCGTCAAGAACCGGCGCGCCCCGAAGACCGCGAAGGCCAAGGCCTGGCGCAAGAGGTTCACGACGGCGGCGCACAAGTGCAAGCCGGCGTGGAAGAGCGGGCGGTCGAGCTTCAACGCCTGCATGAAGAAGGCCCTGAAGTAGGGCGCTCAACGCCCGCAGTCCAACGCCGCACCGAGAACAGGAAGGAAATCCACAATGAGCAAGCGTTCGTTCATGGGCTTCGGCGCGCTGCCGGGCCTCTCCACCCTCAAGAAGGCCGCTCCCGGCATGGACGTGCTGATGGGCGTCGTCGTCGGCCTCGCCGGCGCCGCCGGCCTGAAGTTCGCCATCAACAAGCTGCGCCAGAACGGCACCAACGTGCCCGAGTTCCTCGACAAGGCCGCGCCGGCCCTCGGCAGCGCGATCCTCGGCGCGCTCGCCTACGCCCTCTACCGGAAGAAGAGCAGCGCCCGCGCCACCGGCTGGCTCGTCGGCGCGGTCACCACCGGCCTGGCCGTCACCGGCCAGAACCTGATCCGCGACGCCGAGTTCATCCCCGGCGACTTCAAGAGCTACCAGGACTACGGCCTGATCGCCGCCGACAACTCCGACATGGGGATGCTCGAGTCCGACAGCGGCCTCGACGGCCTGGCCGGGATGGCGATGCTGGAAGAGGACAACGCCTACTAGGCGTCCCTCGTAGAAAGCCCGCGACGCTCCTCGCGGGCCACCAGCTGGTGAGGAACCTCTCCCCGGCTGTTGCTCCGCGAGGAGAAGCAGCACGACCGGCGACCATCGTGGAAACCGGTCATAGCCCGCGAAAGCCGTAAAGGCCTAGTCGGCGCGAAAGGTAGTCCAGTCATGGCGAAGGCTCTCATCCCCGGCGCGAAGTTCCGCTCCCCCACCGCCCTCCAGGGCCAGTCCGACATCCGCGACGAGCTGATCTACAGCTCCATCGTCATCGCCCACGGCGGCGGCTCGACCCAGAAGGCCTTCACGGTCCCCCAGGGCCAGGCCATCCCGCAGATGAAGGGCGCCGCCATCACCCCGACGGAAGCCCACCACCTCACGCACACCGAGCTCTCGACCTGCCTCGAAAAGGCGGGCGAGTTGGGCGCGGGGATTGGCGACGCCGCGGTCCGCAGCATCGGCCTGAACCTCGAGACGGCGTACCCGCTGAACGCCGGCTACAGCGCCTACGGCGCCTCGCCGCGCGAGGTCGCGGAGTTCGTCAACAAGACGTACTTCCAGTTCAAGATCGGCGGCAAGACGATGACCCAGGGCCCCGCGGGGATGTTCCCGTCCTCGGGCGGCCTGCAGGGCAGCGTCTCGACCACGCAGAACGTCGCCACGCTGGGCTTCGCCCAGAACGGCAACCCGCTCTCCGGCGGGCGCAAGCTCCGCATCCCGATCCAGATCGCGCGCACCGACGTGGTCGTGGGCCTGTTCGGCCTCGCCAACGGCGCGACCTACAGCTTCACCGTCCAGGCCGGCGTCGGCCAGGAGACGATGGTCACCTGCGTCCTGGGCGCCCTCGTCCGCGGCGACGTGCGCTAGTCGCACGCTGAAGTTGGCCTGGGGCGCTACGGTGCGCCCCAGGCCGTAGGTTCGACGCGGGGCCAGCCTCTCGGCCCTACCCTCCACTGGGAGGTTGGCTCCGCGCCGGTTGTCAGTGCAGTGCCACAGCCAAGCAAAGGACCGGGCGATGCCTGCGAAGAAGCCCCCGATGGCGCGCGATGCGCGCCCGACGCTGAACCTCCCCGCGCGCGAGCGCGTCATCGACATCCCGACCCGTCGTCAGCCCGGCCTGCTGCCTGGGCGGGCGCTTCCGGGGAAGGCTCCGGTCCCCATCCGGTCCGGCGGCGTGACGATGATGCCGGGCCGTCCGGTCCTCCCGCGCCAGCCCATCAAGAACCAGCCCAACCTCCCGGTGCGTCCGGGCCTCGGTGGGGGCGGCATCGGCAACCTGACCGCCGGGATGCCCTTCCACCTCACCGCCGGGCTGACGCTGCGCTCCGGAGCGGTGGCCTCCCCCAACCTCCAGTCCCTGCGCGCCCCCAACGGCCAGGGCCTGCTCATCGAGGAGGTCACGTTCGAGATCGGGTACTTCCTCTCCGACGGGAACCCGTACATGGGAAGCACCATGAACATGGGTTCGCTCATCGGCTGCCAGATGCAGCTGGGCGCGGAACCCCTCACGGCCGGCTTCGTGCCGCTCGCCATGTTCGGGCCGACGCTCTCGACGGTGTCGGAGTACCAGACCATCGACGACGACATCGGGTTCCTGAGCATCTTCACCTGGCGCCCGCCGGTTCCGATCTACGTCCCGCCGGGGCAGCTGTTGGAGCCGACGTTCGTCCACTTCGGTCTGTACAACGCCGTGCTGCAGGTGAAGGTCAGCTACTCCGGCATCGCAGGGCAGCGCCCGCAGCAGAAGGCCCTCCCCTACGTCATGCACTGGGCTGCCGACGCCTTCCTCGCGAACGGCACCGAGGTGGAGCGGGTCTGCAACGAGAAGGACCTCGCCAACCCGTTCAACGTGCCCTTCCACGTCAAGACCGTCCTGGGCCGCGTCTACGGGCTCTTTCAGGACATCGCGCAGGCCAAGCAGTACCTCACCGAGGGAGGGGTGGACACCGCGACCTACCCCCACAATGACATCTACGTCTCCACCAAGGTTCAGCTGCTGGGGTCGTGGGGAACCCCCGTGGTGCGTGATTACACCCCCTGGCCGCAGATCTTCGACCCGTGGACCCGGCAGCTGGAGGTCGCCCACGAGATGCCGCCGGAGAGCTACTACCTGGCAGGCGTGAAGGGCGGAAGCATCGCGGACGCAGCGTATGACGGGCAGGGGCTGGCGCGCATCTCGCTGGTCGGCTGGCGGGAGGTGTAGCATGAAGCTTGGTTCGCCCATCGTCTTGACCGCCACGGTCAACCTCAACTCCAACAGCGCCCCGCTTCTCTTCGACTCGGCGGCGCTCCAGGCCCCCAACCGCGAGGCCGTCCTCGTCTCGGAGATCCGCTTCTTCGGCCGCTACCCGGACGGCTTCGTCCTTGGCGCGGGCGCCCTCCGGAACCTCGGACCGGAGGCGCGGTTCAACCTGCGTCTCGGTCGCTACATGATCACGCAGGACTACGTCCCGATGTGGGTCTTCGCCCCTTCTAAGGACGCTATCGCTGAGAACTTCTACGGCGAGACGGGGGAGGGCGTGATCTCGAGCTTCCGGTGGAAGCTGCGCCGGCCGATGTTCATCCCGCCGGGTGCGGCCTTCAGCGCCAGCGCCTTGCGTGCGGTGTCGGGGGACGCCAACAACGCCTTCGACGGGCAGGTGACCCCCATCTCCATCACGCTTGTCGGTAGGGTCGTGACGGGGGACTTCCCCAACACCACCAGCGTCCCCTGGGTGTCGGCCTACGCGCCCAACACCGTCTCGCTTCTCGCCACCAACGGCGACTTCATGTCGCAGCAGGGGCATCTGGAGAACGAGCTCTCCAACGCCGTGGATATCCTCCGCATCAACGGGCGCATCTGCTACGGTGCCAGTGGGCAGCATCAGGACTACACCACGTTGCCGGCGGCGCTCCGCTACTCCCACAAGTGCTCCCTGCAGCATGGCAACCACCACATCGTCCCACAGGACACGGAGTTCAACGTGGCCTTCGACGCCGCCAGCCGCTCCATCGACATGAACGGGCTCATGCTGCAGTCGGGAGACAGGGTCTTGTTCAAGATGCGGACGCCAGCGGCCATCGCAGGGGACACGGCGAGGGTGGCCCCCCACCTGGCCCTCGAGGCTGTCCGAAGGGAGGCCGTGTAATGCGCCCCGTCATTCTCTCCTCGCCGTTGACCTTCGTGGCTGTCGTTGGTGACGTGAAAGGCCCCTCGGACCCGTCCGCGCTGCAGTGCCCGGAAGGTACCGCGATGCTGGTGGACGAGATCCGGGTCCACAGCGACTACCAGCTCGACCGGGCAGACTTCTCTTTCTCGCTGGGGCGCGCGAAGATGACGAACGGGTACCTGCCCCCCTCCCTCATCGCTCGTCACGAGAACCCCAGCAAGAGCACTGCCGGCTACTTCTGGAACTCTACTGGGGGCGTCATGGTCTGGCGCTTCCCTCGGCCGCTGTTCGTCCCTCGCGGCCGGTCGATCACCATCAGCGGCGTGTCCACGGTGGCGGCGGCGAGGACCTTCTACGTCTCGTTCAAGGCGAGGATCTTGGAGGAGGGCGCTCCGGAGCCGGCCGTCGTGGCGGTGCCTTACGTCAGCGCCTTCTACCCGGCGGCTCCAGCCACGGCACTGGACGCGGCGGACACTACCACGGTCCGGCGTAGCGTCACGGGCGAGCTTGGAAATCCCTTCGCCGTTCCGCTGCACGTCCGGTCGTTCCTGGGTTGGTCGGACATCGGCCTGACCGGCGGCTACGACCGCTACGCCTATATCACGCTGCAGACGTGCATCCAGCGGTACTACGCCCAGATGCAGATCTCGGACTGGAACGGGAACCCGCTGGTCCGGACCAAGACGAGGCTCTCGCACCTCTGCTCCTCCAAGGGGTCGAACGAGTGGGCCCTCCCCTTCGACATCCCGGCGGGGAAATCGCTCTACGCAGTGATGGACGAGACGCACCCGGTGGTCGCCGGTCGCATCAGCCTGCGCCCCGGCATCAGCATCAACGGGTGGCGCAACGTGCCGATCTCGGAGGTCAAGTAGCCATGAAGAGCGGCGCTCCGGTCGTCCTCCCTCACATCTTCGACTACCAGTCCTGGTTCAACACGACGAACCTGGCGAAGGCCATCGCCGTCCAGGCCGCGGGGCAGATCATCGCCTCCACGACCAAGCGGTCGGAGGACCTTGCCGGCTACGGCGTCGGCCTGGACCCCATGTCCGAGACTCCGGTGGCCTTGGAGTTCAAGGGCACTTCCAGCAAGCTCGGCACCTCCCCGGTCATCCTCAAGCCGGGGCAGGTGCTCTTCCCCTTCGGACGCGAGGCCGACGACCACTTCCAGGGGTTCGACTGGGGCCTTCCCTACGGCTGGCTCGGCGGCGGGCTCGGGAGGCTCAACGTCTTCCGCTCGCCGCGCGCGGAGGTGGATTGGAGCGGGCGCCCGGAGATCATCATCCAGCGCCAGCGCATGGAGATCCTCGCGGCGGGCGCCGACCTCGTCGGCTACAACACCGCCGCCAGCGTCCCCCGGAACTGGCCGACGATGTTCCCTCCGCTCGGCCTGCAGCGCGCCGGTACGCAGGCCGTGAACCAGGCCGGGCACCCGGCCATCGCCGTCGAGCCGACCAAGATCGTCATGCGGCTCAACACGCCGTTCGCGGCGCTCGCCAGCGCCTCGACGGTCCGCTTCCTCATGTACGGGACCAAGGGCCTGGACACCACGTCCACGGGCGCCCTGGACACCACCTACGCCTGCTACGAGGACGTGACCTTCCCGGTGCTGGTCGAGAAGGGCATCAACGCGACGCCCAAGCAGTCCTCGGTCGTGGTGCTGTCCGGCGACCGGCCGCTGGTGCGCCTGGGCTGCGACCTCTCCGCGGGTGGCGGCGTCATCGCCATCGACTACGGCGACGGCGAGATCCTCGGTGGGATGTACCTCGACATCATCCGCTACGGCCGGTTGTAATAGGCCTCCGGAGGGCTGGACAATGAAGCTGCCGTCGAACTTTGGAGACTTTGGCAGGCGCTCGGCGGTTAACACCGCGCCGCAGGCCGCGGCGCGCCCCAACCTGCGCGTCGTCTCGCGCCCACCGCAGACGATGACGGCCCCCGCGAACCTGGGCGCCGTCGTGGCGAAGCTCGCGAACATCGAGCGCCGGCTCGCGCGCCTGGAGCAGCTGGGCGACCCGGTCGCGCGAGCCGGCGTCAAGAGGCTGGCCCAGGCGCTGCAGCAGTTGCTCGGCCGTGGCGCCAAGCGCCAGGCGCCCTCGCGCCAGCCGGTGCAGGCCGGCGGGCAGGAGGAAGAGCAGGAGGCCATCGAGCCCGAGGTGATGCCGCCCGAGGACGGCAAGGGCATCAGCCCGGAGCAGGCCGCAGCGGCCATCGAGGACGCGCAGTTCGGGGAGCCCGACGCCTCGGACGAGTTTGAGGCGATGCTCGAGGGCGAGGACGAGGACCAGTAGCAGGAGGTGAAGGATGATCCGCGATGACGGAAAAGGATCGGCGCTCTTCCACGGGCTCAACGCACTGGCAGCCCTCTTCGGGGCCGACGAGGCCGAAGAGCCCGCCCGTGGCCCGGCCCGTCCCCAGGGCCCGGCCGGTGCCAAGAGGCCCTGCAACTGCACCGGGCGCCGTAGTTCGCTCCCGCCGATGCCCCCTGTGCGGAAGGCCCGCTGACTCGGAGGCGCAGCTGGGGCCGGTGAAGGTCCGCATCTGCGGGAAGTGCGCGGAGGCGGGGGTCGGGCTGCTGAAGGTACTGGAGTGGTGGGCAGGGAAGGGCTGAGAGGCACAGGATGCTCGTCAGGGACAGCAGGCGCTTCGGAGCGGTGGAGGCCAGCGGCACGGCGTCGGCGCTCCTCGCCGTCGCGGAGCTCAAGCTCGCCTACCTGAAGGGCGCGATCCAGATCGGGGCCAACCCGGACAACGTCGCGCGGCTCATCGTGCTCGGGCCCGCCATCGCCCTGCTCACCGACTTCGCCAAGAACGACGCCCAGATCCAGCTCTCCGCGAGCTACAAGCAGCTGGGCGCCTACATCGACACCTGGGCGACCACGATGCGCGGCTGGGCCGAGAAGGGCGTCCGCGACGACGGCTCGGCGTACAGCTGGGAGAAGTGGAGCGACCTCGCCAAGGGCTACTTCGAGTCCATCCGCATCTACACCGGCCTGTCCTGGGATGTCTCCACCTTCAACAACGTGGTGACGACCCTCAAGAAGTTCGAGGTCCCCGGCGTCAACGTCCCTTTCCCGTCCTGGCTGAAGTGGCTCCTCGGCGGGATGGCGGCGCTTGCGGTCGGCCCCTACGTCCTCGGGATGTACGAGGGCGAGCGCGGCCGGTGGTCGAGGAGGGGTCGATGATCCTGCGCCGCTACGGTCAGCTGGAAGCGGAACTGCAGCCCGCGGCGCAGGCGCCGCTCGCATCGGGGGGCGTGACCCTCGCGCAGCTGTTCTTCGTCAGCGTCGGGTCGGGCCTCACCATCTGGCTCATCACGCGCTGGCTCGAGAGGAGGACGTAGATGAAGACCATCATCCGGTTGCTGGTGATCGCGTCGGTGCTCTGCAGCAGCACGGCGCTCGCGCAGAACAACGAGGTCACGCAGGGCCAGCCCGGACGCAAGGGCCCCTGGCCGGTGACCTCGGTGCAGACCCCCTTCACGGCCTCCACGTTCGAGGAGGTCCTCGTGGACGTGGCCGCGACGGCCTTCCCGAAGCCGACGGGGACCGTGTCCACGGTCATCAAGAACCTGGGCCCCAACCCCATCTACTGCGGCTTCGACTCGGGCACCTTGGGCGTCGGCAACGGCCTGAAGGTCGCGACCGGTGAGGCGGCTCGCTTTGACACCACCCAGACCCTCTACTGCATCACTACGGTCAAGCAGGTGGCGCTCGCCGCGACGCGGTACATGACCCTCAACACGTCCGGCGCGGTCCAGCTGTTCGGCGGTGGGGGAGGCTCCTCGACCTCCACCGACTACACCCCAGGCGTGCCGACGAACCTGTCGCTCTCCGCGAACGTCTCCGGGGCCGTGACTGGGCTCGCCGCCGGGAGCTGCTACCAGTTCAGTTGCAACGCGGACTTCCAGTACCGCACGGGAACTGGTACGCCGACAGCGGTCGCCACCGATAGCGAGGGCAAGGCCAGCGTCATGTACCGGCAGTGCCTGACGAACGCCGCCTCGCACACCGCCTTCGCCTTCATCTCAAGCTCGGCGGCGACGTGCAAGGTGGCGCTCATCCCGGCGAGCTAGTCGGCCTCGAGTAGTGCTTCCAGGGCCGGGAGCGGGATGCCGCCCCGGCCCTCGTTTTAGGAGGACAGCATGATCCGCAAGATGCTCTCGTCGTTCTTCATCGCCGTCGGCCTGGCCGCGCTCCTGCTGGGCTCCTTCGGCGCGCTCGCCGGCGTGGGTCACCAGAACTGGGGCGGGCAGCAGACCGCCTCGGCCATCGGGTCGCCGGTCGTCGCCAGCTTCCCCTCGGAGTCCTTCGGTGGCGCGTTGGCTGACGCGGCCAACGCCGACGCCAACACGGTCATGTACTGCCGCATGGACAACCCGGACGGCACGACCTCGACGCCCCAGTGCGGCCTCAACGACATCAAGCACCAGGGCGTGGGCCCGGCGGCGGTCAGCAATCTGCTCAACGTCCCAGCGAACAGCGCGCTCGACTTCGCGGGTGATTTTCACGAGTGCTTCGTGGCGAGCGTCGTCGGCAGCTCAGGAGTCCAGAGGCTGCTCACCGTCGGCAACGGCTCAGGGGCCGGGTATTCCGTAGGCATCGACGCCAATGAGCTTCCGGTATTGACCACCTACGGGGCAGGTCCCAGCACGACTGTCACGACGGGGCCGGCCGCGGCGGTCATCGGTGCGACCAACTTGTTCTGCGTTGGGCGTTCAGGCACAACGCAGTGGCTCAAACTCAACAACGGCGCGGTGCAGACCACGGTGAACGCCAAGGTCGTCGCGGCGACGGGTGTGGTGGGGACGTTGCTCAATGACTCCGCAACCGCGCCCTGGCTCGGGCGGGTCTACGAGTTCGCGGCCTCTACTACGGCCCCCACCGAGGCCACCCTCGATGCCCTCTGGACGAGCGTGGCGACGTGCCGTACGGCGGGCCGCTGCCTGCCGACCAACGCGAGCGAGGTGGCCTACTTCAACGGCGACAGCTACCTCGTGGGCGGGTCTTGGGCGGGCACGGGCCTGACGGCGACGCTCACCGGACAGGTGCTCACGGCCAAGAGCCGGTACAACTGGGGCGCGCCGAGGGTCACCAACGTCGTGCTCCAGTCCAATGTGCTCGCCAACGCCTCGTGGACGAAAGATGCCAACGTCACGGTGGCCGACGCGTCTGCCTCTTGCCCGGTCGATCCGCAGGGGGCGGCGATGAGCCTCGTGACGATCTTCAGCGGCGGCACTGGGGTGAAGCAGGACGTGGCCGCGACGCCCGCGCGCTCCGTCTACTTGGCGAAGCAGACGGGCAATCCCGACTGCACCGTGGACTGGTCGGACTACTCCGGGGACGGCAGCGCCACAGTGTCGCTCGTCGGGGCGCCGGCTCGGTTCACCAACTACACGGCAGGGCAGACCGGCATCAAGGTCATCGCCAACACCTGCCCTTCTTGGTGCCAGTCTTCGGCGCAGTTGGAGGCCACGACGAGCGTCGGCCAGTACTGCGGCCCGACGACGACCGCAGCGGTGACGTGCGCGGGTGGCGGGCTTGCCTGGACGCACAACGGCACCGTGCCGCGCGTGACCCAGAGCAACCTCTATCCCGAGGGCTTCGGGGCGAAGCACGCGGGGTTGAACGGGTGGAGCGCGGCGAACTACTTGTCGCTGGGCGCTGGGCCTGACGTGCTGGACTTTACTGGGGACGGGACTATCTGCGTGATCTTCAATCCTCCCGCCAACAATGCTCAATACTTCATCGCCAACGGAGGCACCAACAAGGGGGGCTACGCACTTCAGACCTCTTGCTACGACTCGTGTCCCGGTCCAGTCAAGGCGCTGTTCAACGACTACCCAGCCTCCGGGGCTGTGCAGATTTTTGCTACGGCTAACACGACGACGGCGGGAGTTGATACGGTCATTTGTGGTGGACGAAGCGGGACCGATGTGAACCTCAAGATGAACGACGGGGCAGTGGCGAACGGCGCTTTGAATCATGCAGCGGCGGTGGGAACAACGGTGACCGCTTTGGTTGGCCGGAATACGTCAGGGACTGTGCTGTCGGACGGCACGTTCAAGGAAATATTCTTCACCTCGACTCCAGCGACCACCGCCTACCTCACCACCCTCAACAACCAGGCCCTCTCCTGCACCAAGCCCGGTCGCTGCTTCACCCCCGACGCGAACACCGTCATGCACTGTCACTCGCCGGACGGTGGCGGGAAGTGGCTCTGCCCCATCAACACCGGAGCCGACCAGTGGACCGAGAACGGGACGCTGACCAAGACCACGCCGGCCCGCTACGTCTGGCCTGCTGGCGTGGACAAGCGGGACGCGGAGGCTGCGGGGCCGTTCAGCGACGCCAACTACTTCTCACTGGGGACCGGCCTGGACGTGCTCGACTTCGCTGGGGACTTCTCGCGGTGTACGGTCATCAACGTCACGTCCTGTGCGACTGCGCCGATCATCGACATCGACGGTGCGGCGGGAGCCGGTGGCTACTACGTCGCGCTCAACACTTCATGTGTGCCCATCTTCACGACCGCCGATGCCGCAGGGCAGTTGACGCAGACGGCGGGATCGGCCGTTGCGCTGAGTGGCGACAGCATCCTCTGCTACGGCCGGGCCAGTGGCGCGGGGTTCATTTCGGTGAATGGCGACGCTGCTGTCACGTCGGCGGCGCGCACGACGCGGGACACGGCCAACCCCGCGCGAGTCGGCGTGCTCAACGACGGCACCCTTGCGTTGGCCGGAACGGTGTTGGAGCAGTGGGCCAGTTCCACCCCCGCCTCCGACGCCCTCTTCACCAAGATTCAGCGCCGCTGGCTCGACCAGCAGGGCTCCCAGGCCCAGCCCGTGTCCATCACGCGCACGACCGAGGCGACGGCGGTGATCGACGGCAAGCTCTACCGCCACCCGGCCGGGACGCTGCGGAGCACGTCGCAGGGCAAGCTCTACGAAGGCGCGGTCATCAACGTGGCCCAGTACAGCGAGCAGTTGAACACCGGGTGGAGCCTCTACAACACCAGCGCCGTGACTGCGGATCAAAGCGTCGGGCCTGAAGGGCTGACGAACATGGACTCCTTCACGCACACGGCGACGGACGGCACCGTCTATCGAATCCCCGGAGGACTCGCGGCGGGCACCTACACTGCTTCGTCTTGGGGCGTGGCAGCGGCAGGCACCGCTATCGGCACGATTCAGGTTTTTGAGGACACCCTGGTCACATCCTGCACTTGCGGCACCAGCGATGGCTCGGCCTGCACGGCGGCAATTCGGGATGCGCGCTGCGAAGCGTATTCCACGTTCACCACTACGCCGAAGCGGCTGTGGGCGACCGGGGCTATGGGCACTGGGGCCAATGTCGGAATCGGCCTGCACGCCGGTCAGATCACGGTGTCGAACGCCGATGTTCGATTCGGCTACGCCCAGTTTGAGGTGGGCACCTTCCCGCACCAGTATTGCGGCCCGACACTCAATGCAACTCGTACCTGCAACGCGGACGCGGTGACCATCGCTAACCCGCTGCGCCCGCCGGGGAACGACTGGACGAACCGCATTCTCCAGAGCGAGAACCTGACCGTGACCTGGGCTCCTGGGGGTGCAGCAATCTCGGCCACGGCCAATACCTGTCTCGCTCCCGATGGCAGCTACACGGGGAGCACCGTGACCGGCACGGGAGCTAACTCCAGCGATTCGATGTATCAAGTCCTGACGCTGGTGGGGACCGACTTCGCGCAATCCCTCTGGTTCTCCGCGCTGAGCGGGACGACCGACGCCACCGTGGCGTTCATGTGCTTTGACGCGGGTCTGACGCAGCAGACGATCTCGTCCTGCACTTGCTCGCGTGCGGATGGCTCGGCCTGCACGGCAACTTATGACACGGGCGGTGGCGCGAAGATTTGCCGGGTCAAGAGCAACTTCAGCACGGCGGGCGACCGGCTCACGGCCAAGGTTCAGTGCGCGGCCCCAACCGCGAAACTGAACTACATCATCACCCCCGGCGAGTACCGGGTGACGACCGCCGGTTCGGTTTGCGCGTGGGGGATGCAGCTTGAGTCCGGTACTCAGGTCGCCTCGCCTTACTGCCCCACGACGACCGCCGCAGCTACCTGTGGCCCTGGGGGCGCGACGGGGAAGGTGATCACGAACCTCACGCTCCAGAGCCAAGATCTGACGGCGGCTCCTTGGGCGAACTACGACGGCACGACCACCGTCAACTCCGGGTGCCCCGCTGGTCTGACCAAGGTGACGACGGCAGCGACGGTCGGCTCGACGGCCCAGTCCGTCACCGTGGCCTCCTCGACGGGCCCGTTCGTCATCAGCGCCGAGATCGCCTCTCCGACTGGAGCCGGGACGACTTCGCAGACGCTCACGGCCTCCTGCGAGAATCCCGATGTGGTCGTCGGCTCGGTGGAGTGCTGGCGCAGCGATGGTGGAGCCTGCACGCCGGGGATCGGCACGGGCTCCTACGCAGACCGGCCCTATGCCGTCGTCAGCGTCACCGAGACTCCGGTGCGCGTGTCGCTCAAGTACAACTGCCAGAGCGCGACGACGGTCTTCTGGAACGGCGCTCACGGTGGCATCTACGACTCGACCTTCGGCGCGGGCTGCTTCGGCAAGTACCAGAGCGGGCAGGCCACCGTCGCCGGCCCCTACTGCGGCCCCACGGGGGCCGCGAGCAAGACCTGCGCCCCGTCGCAGAAGTGGTGCGTGCGCGCCAAGGACGTGACCCCGGAGAACGGTAAGCTGTGGGCGGGCGGAAACGCGGGGCTGCTCCTGGGAGGAGCCTCTACCGTGGCGGCCAATTCGCTGTACTCGCGCATGAGCGGGAACAATCTGGAATTCGCAATCATCGACGGGGCGGCGGTGAGCAAACTCTACAGCATCAACAAGTCGGCGCTGGTGTCGGGGACGTTCTACACCTTCAAGCTCTGCTCCAACGACGGGGTGATGACGATGTACCAAGATGACGTGCTGCTCGCCCCGTCGCTCACGGGGGCTGGGACCGGGCTGCTGTCGGCGTGGCCTTCGACGCTCTCGCTCGCGGCATCGGCTTCAGGGCAGGAGTGGAATGGCTACATCGGCTCCATCGACTTCAACACCAGCGGCGACTACCGCGACTTCGGCCCGTAGGAGAACGTCATGCCCAACCCCAACGCCAACGTCCCCGACAACGCTCGCAACAAGGCCGCGCTCACCTTCCTGGGGCTGCTGGTCGCCGTCGCGGGCGGCAGCTACGCCCTCTTCTCCAACCCGGACAAGAGCTACATCGAGGCGCGCCCAGTCGTCGCCTCGGACGCAAGCTACTCGCACTGCTGGCGGGGCACCGTTCGCGCCGACCCGGCGCTCTGGGCCGCGCTCGGCCTGGAGGTCAAGGACGGCGGCTCGGGCCTCGCCTACGCCTCGTCCTGCTTCGCGCTGCCCCCGGAGTGCGCGGACGCGGGCGGGCTGGTGGACGACGCTGGCGAGGACCTCTGCGGGGCCCCGGACCAGGCCCTGCCGCTCGGTTTCGAGTGGACGCCGGGGGACGAGGAGGTCGTAGCCTGGGCGCCCGGCGACCCGCTGTTCGCGGTCTGGACGGCTGAGAACGACGACGCGCCCTTCCGATGCGCGTGTGGCGCGCGTACCCGCCCCAGTGACGGTCCGTGCGAGAAGCTCGTGGACGGCCTCTGGGTGCCCGCCACCGAGGACGACATGGGGATGCAGGCCGGGCAGTGGCGGGGTGGCTGCAAGCGCATCCCCTGCTCGGCCTGGGGTGAGAGCACGACCCCGACCGAGTGCTGCACGACCCGGTGCAAGCCGGGGTGGGAGTGCGGCGCCAACAAGTGCGGAGGGACGTGCGGAACCTGCGGCGAGGGGACCGAGTGCCGGGGGCACAAGTGCGTCGCGCTGCCGGGGCCTGACGCGGGCGAAGAGCCGGACGCGGAGCTGGCGCCGTGATCATCCTGCGCCTGCTCGGCCACCTCTGGATGTGTCCCAACACGTTGGTGGGGCTGTTCCTCGCCAGCTTCTGCGGCTACTTGCACCACGACGGGGATGCGCTGCTCTTCGTGACCAAGCCGGACAGCTTCATCACCCGGTGGATGCGGGGTGGCGGCTTCTTCGGCTTGGTCAAGGCGACCGTCGGCGCGGTCACCGTCGGGGCCTGCATCATCATCCGGGACGACCAGTGGGAGCTGTGGTCGGAGCGCCAGTCGAGCATCGTGTGGATCAGGTTCATCAAACACGAACAGCGCCACGTCTGGCAGCAGATGGTCGGCGGCGTGTTCCAGCCGCTGGCCTACGTCATCGGTGTCGGCGTCGCCCAACTCCAAGGTAAGGACCCGTACCGCGACTGCTTCCTCGAGCTTGACGCCCGACGCGCTTCAGGGGAGTCCTAGGTCATGCTCGACGCCCTGCTCGCCGTTGGCCCTCTCGCAGCTGGAGCTCAACAGGTCGTTGTCCACGGCCTGGAGGCCACGCCCGACTTCCTCCTCCCGGACCGTGCCAGCAACATCGTGGTCATCGCGCGCAGCTCCACCACCGTCACCTTCCGCAACGACGGCGGCGGTACCGAGAGCGCCTTCTTCCTGGCCTGGAAGGTCCACAGCATCCAGAGCCGCCAGGACCAGCAGTTCGCCCGGCAGGGCGGGGGCATCGCGAAGGATCTCGAGCAGGCCGCAGCGCGCTGGGACGACCTGATGGTCCCCAACTCCGCGTTCCGTATCGGGGGCACGGCGCCGGCCTTCACCAACTGGATCGGCGGGCTCTACGCCTACGCCTTCGCGGAAGGCGAGCAGGTGTTCTTTGAGACGCAGTTCCCCCACACCTGGGCCTGCAACGTGGCTGGAGGCGCGGTCATCAGCCCCCACTGCCACCTCGTCTTCCCCAGCGCCGCCGCCGGCAACTACGTCTTCGGCCTGGAGTACACGGTGGCGAAGGTCGACGGTGTCTTCGGGGCGCCTGGCGCGGCCCTGGAGACGGCGGTCACGGCGTCGCCTGGGGTCGCCAACAAGCACGTCATCGTGGAGTTCCCAGACATCGACTTGACGGCCTTCGGGGAGATCTCGGCCATGATCGCCTGCAGGCTCTTCCGCAAGTCCGGCGTCGCGGGGGCCTACGCGGACGACATCGTGCTCCTCGAGTTCGACTGGCACATCCAGAAGAACGACCTGGGCAGCCACGGGGAGTACCTCAAGTAGACGTGTCTCGTGCTACAAGACGCGGTAGGGAATGGCCCGAGGCGGCGGTGATCTTTGGCGACTACGAGGCGAAGTACGACGCGACCCTCCGCGGGGAGCTGGTGAACGCAGGCACCCCCGACGCAGTCCGTGCCGTCGTCAAGAAGTACATCTGCCGGGGCTGGCTCTTCCCCCAGATGAAGGCCGCGCTCGACCAGGTCAAAGACAGGATGAAGGGGAACTTCTACAACGTCGCCGTCGCCTACGCGACGGTGCATCTCCTCATCCAGGCCAGGGACGACCGGGAGATCGCGGCGTCGATCAAGTGCCCCCAGCCCATCCGCGGTGGCATCTACGACAACATCCGCTGCTCCTCGAGATTGACGGATCGCAACGGGAATGCCACAGCCTGCGACTCACACGACCTCACCGACTACGACATCTACGGCGTTGCTAGGGGTTGGTGGAACCTCGACACGCCGCTCTACAAGGTTGCCTGCGCGAGCAAACCCGCCGGCTGCGCCGCGCTGCAGAAGTCCAACCCCAACGGTGTCTCGGTTGATGCGGCCTACTACCAGAGCCAGAAGATTGACCCCAGCAAGACGTGCTGCATGAAGGTGGTCAGCGAGCCGCCCCGGCTCGACTACTGTGGTGACCTCTACGGGTCGAAGGCTGGCGACAGGGACACCGGTCTGAGGACCAAGGACGGCAGGCCCATCTTCCTCACCGGTGAAAAAGAGCCGAAGTTCTACGCTATGGGGGGAGATAAGTGCAGACTCAACCCCAAGGACTGGCACGCCGAGGAGGCCCGCGAGGTCGCCTTCCTGCTCACCTTCGACCAGCTGATGAAGGCAGGCAAGGTGAACGAGGCTTTCGGGCTGATGACCGCCTTCTTCATGCACAAGAGCACGGTGCGTCACCAGTGGGTGACCAAGGTGCCCAGCTTCGTGGCCTACGCCAACCGTCCTCACGCGGCAACCAACGGGCGTTACACCTACCTCGCCGCACGCTTCCGCAACATCGTTGATGGGCAGGAGGTGGTCAGCTACTTCTACCTGCCCAATGACCCCGGCCTCCAACGCATCTACCGCAGCGGCCCTGGGGGGATCTACAACGTCGTGGCCTGGGGGGATTATGGCAGGCCGGGCTACGTCGTCGCGCCGCCGGAAGACGGAGCGTGCAAGAATGAGGAGAACGCCAAGGCGCTGCTGGAGACGGTCAAGTGGATCGCCTCGTTCGTGGAGAAGGCGTTCATCCCGATCTCCAAGGAGGACATCATTGGCTTCGTGGTCGGGTTGGCCGTCAAGCAGGCCACCAAGAGCTACATGGAGGCTCAAGGCGGGGCGGCGGCGGCGATGAGTGAGTCGGTGGACGTGCTCGATTTCTCGATGGGCATGAGTAGCCTGGTGGAGCAGTGGAACGACATCACGGCCATCTGCATCGCCACCGCGGAGCGCAAGATCCCACAGCCTGCCTACCGCGCCCTCGTCGCCAAGGCGGTGAAGCAGTTCACCGACCCGATCTGGGCAAAGGTGGAGGCCCAGAAGAAGAAGACCGCAGCTCCGGCAACCCCCCCATCTACTCCTACGACCGGTAAGTCCGGAGGAACGCCCAAGGGAACTGGGGGAACGTCCGGCGGTATGAGCAGCACGAACTGGGGCGCCGCCATCGCAGGTGCTGCAGCTGGAGCCGTGGCCGGGGGTCCGGTCGGCGGTGTCGTGGGAGCGGTCGCTGCGGCGATGCTCACCCGGAAGAAGTGACCCCATGATCTTCAGCGGAACGGCCGAGGACATCCTCAACACCTTCAAGACCGTCGCCAACGTGGCGAAGGAGGCCCAGGGCAACCCGGAGGGCCTCATCGAGTCCATCGAGATCCGCACCCGGTGGCTCCCGCCCATCCTCATCGACAAGCCGCTGGTCGAGAGCAACGGCGTGCCCAGCCCCGCGGACGCCTTCGCGAAGGCCTTCAAGCCCAAGGTCATCGTGCGCGTGAAGGGCATCCCCTCCATCGAGTACGCCCCGGCTGGGGAGCCCGGCCCCACCCGATGGCCCTACGTCCGCGCCGGCCTCGTCGTGGGGGGCATCGGTTTCGCCTACCTCATCTTCCGGATGCTGCGGAAGTGAGGTATCTTGCAGGTACTACCAGCTGAAGGGATTGACCTTGGTGCGGCGTGCTTTACAGGGACTCGAGCTTCCGGTCGTTTGGCGAGACGATCAACGTCGCTGACATCCAGCGGGTAGGCAAGTGGGGGGAGGCGATCAAGCAGCAGCTGCGCGGCTTCGCCACTCGCCTCGCCTCCGACCAGAACCTCCGCAGTCTGGTCCCCGCCTTCGTGCGCGACTTCAACGCCTGGGAGATGATGTTCAACATGGCGTTGGCGACCGCCATGACGATGGACCGCTACGACTTCCAGAAGCGGCTCGACCTGATCATCGCGTCGGTCAAGGCCCTCTCCGACAACTACACGGCGCAGGCCGTGTCGCTCTCCAAGACGGCCCCCACACTGGTCATCGAGGAGTCGACGGTCATCGAGGCCAGGCCGCGCACCTCGACCTCGACCTCGAGCACGCCGCCCCCGCCGCCGCAGACCGGTACCGACACCCCCTGCGGGGCCGGGTACCAGAGGTCGACCACCACCGGCAACTGCGTGAAGGTCGAGCGGTTCGACCAGGAGTCCTTGGTCGGCCGGGTGCCGTCGAAGCTGCCGTGGTTCGTGGGAGGCTTCGGCGCGCTCGCCATCATCGCCATCGCCTTCGGCGGGAGGCGGTAAGTCGTGGCCCGCCGCCGGCTCTCCGACTACGAGCTGCAGCCCGAAGGCGTCGTCCACCTGGGCGACGCCGACGAGCTTGCGCCCGAGGTCAAGACCAGGCGCCTGAAGGCCGTCTCGTCCTGCGCGTCGGCCCGTCAGGACTACGCCTGGATGCGCGCGGAGATCTGCGTCTCGCGCCGGGGCGGCAACTACAGAGACTTCCCGACGATGGCGAACCCCGGCGCCGTCTCGCGCTTCGTCCACTCCATCTACCCGGTGGCGAACGCGATGAACGAGCTGGGCCTGGTGCTCGTCGTGGACACCAAGAACCGCCCCCTCGGCCTCTTCGTCGTGGCCCAGGGCGGGCTCAAGGAGATGACCCTCGACATGAGCGTCATCCTCCGTGGCGTCCTGCTCCTGGGCGGGACCGGCTTCTTCTTCTTCCACAACCACCCGTCGGGCGAGCCCACGCCGTCTATGGAAGACCGGAACCTCACCGAGAGCATCAAGCGCGCCTCGGACCTCCTGAAGGTCAAGTTCCTCGACCACATCATCCTGACGCCCGACAAGGACGAGTACCACAGCTTCTTCGCCTCCTGAGAGGACTCACCACATGGCTGCGCCCGACACCAGCTGGCTCCCGAAGAAAGCACAAGGACCTGTCCAGGCCCTCATCGCCATGCTCGTGATCTTCGCCGCCGGGTGGGTGGGCTACGCGAGGGCCCAGAGCTGGGTCGAGGTCCAGGCCAAGAAGACGGCGACCGAGGAGGTCGCGGAGATCAAGCCGCTCATCAAGGAGATCCACCAGGACTCCAAGTTCAACCGGTGCGCGATGATCGCGCATATCAAGAACCAGCCCGACGACCTCATCAACTGCGACACGATGGCAGCGCCGGCCCCGGCCCCCGCGGGGAAGTAGAGCTCATGGCGAAGCGACCTCCCAGCTGCGACGCCCAGCTCGCGCGCGAGCAGATGCGTCAGGACGTGGACGAGTGGGCCAACATCGACTCGTTCCGGGTCCGCACGCCCTCGCGCGTCTGGCGCACGCTGCTCAAGGACGCCGGCCTCAAAAGCGGCCAGCTGTTCCACGGAGTGCGCGGTGAGCGTGGCCGCTTCCCCAACCCGGACGCCGCGCAGCAGCTCCTTGAGCAGATCGACAACGCCAACGACGCCCAGGTCTGCACCTACGACCGGGAGCGGTCCTATGCCATCGAGCACGACTTCTGGGGCGTCGAGGACAGCATGGTCGAGGGTGAGCCGCGCCGGCGCAGGGGCCTGGGCTCCTCCGGCGGCGGGCGCCCCTGGTACCTGCAGTGGTGGCTCTGGGCCAGCCTCGCCGCCGGGTCCTACGCCATCTTCAAGGGAAGGTCCCTCGTGGGAGGAGACTCCAACATGACGACGACGACCCCCTCGACGCCCCCGACCGTGCAGAGCGGCCTCATCAGCCTCGACCAGCTCCGCAAGATCATGCCGCGCATCCCCACCGGCAAGGCGCAGATCTACCTGTCCTACCTCAACGGCGCAATGGAGAAGTGGGGCATCACCAGCGCCCGGTCCATCGCGGCCTTCCTCGCCAACGTCGCGCTGGAGACGGGCGAGCTGATCTACCTCTCCGAGATCTGGGGCCCCTCCGAGGCGCAGCTGCGCTACGAGGGCACCAAGACCATCCCCAGGCTGGGCAACACGCAGCCCGGCGACGGCTTCAAGTTCCGCGGCCGGGGCGCGCTGCAGCTGACGGGTCGGGCCGCTTACCGCGAGGCGGGCACCGCGCTCAACATGGATCTCGAGGGCAACCCGGACAGCGTCTCGTCCAACCCGGTGGCGATCTTCGGGACGGCGGGCTGGTACTGGAGCAGCCACAAGCTCACCCCCTGGGCCGACGCGGGCGACTTCGACGCCGTGGTTCGCGGCATCAACTGCGGCAACCCC
>Ga0172379_10002798_pt1 | contig 29666 bp, 37 predicted proteins | sample GrowelOW334metaG_FD_119756 | JGI IMG/M metagenome (GOLD analysis project Ga0172379, IMG submission 119756) | Groundwater microbial communities from an aquifer near a municipal landfill in Southern Ontario, Canada - Groundwater well OW334 metaG | ecosystem: Environmental > Aquatic > Deep...
AGGTGACACAGTCACTTTCGAAGTTACTGATACTCCAAAAGGCAAAGCGGCTATCAAAGTCAGCAAAGTATAGTTTCATCGAAACTAGATTAAGCGCCTCCCTTCGGGGAGGCGTTTTGCTTTTCTATTTTCTGATTACATTTAAATTTTATTTTTGATTGCTTCGGTTACTTCTTTAATGCCGTTTTTGCAATCAATATTTATTCCGTAATCAAACTGATTCACCAAATTATATATTGCTTCTGTTGCGAGCGGACCTAATGTATTCTCTCTTTCTGCATCCCGCTTTAAACAGGTTGCCAGCGAACTTTTCAATGTGAATATTCTTGTACTAGAATCAGTTTCTTTTAATAAATGTTCAAGCGCTTCTTTAAAATAAAAATTGCCTTCAACAATGACGTATTGTTTTTCCAAGATTTTATTTATTTTAGGAATAATAATCTTGTTTACTTTGATAAAATCATCTGCTAAATAGTCCTCATCTTTTTCCAAACCATTATCTCTTAGTACTTCGTCAACTGAAATATACTCTGCCTGTAGTTCGACAGCTAATTTTTTGGCGATGGTTGTTTTTCCGATCCCTAATGGGCCGCGGATGATTATTAACTTGTTCATAAGTACATAATATCACAAATCAAAAACACCTTCTATCCGGCGTCCGCCAATTGACTTGGGCGGAAACAGAGAAAAGGTGTTTTTAGAATTCTATTTATTTTCTTCTGGAGGATTGCCGTGATTTTTTGTCAGACCGACAATTGATAATATGGCCATTGCTACAGCGGCTAATACTACAACTACGCCGATAGTTTTAAACAGCGTATTTTTCAATTCCTCAAAATTTCCAATTCCCAGGATCCATAATATCGCGATAAAACCGATAATAATTACGGCAATTATTCCCGTTAAGACTAGTACATTTTTTGAAGCTGACTTCATAGCATTGAAATTAAATGATTACATATTCGTTTTAAACGAATTGAAAATTGGTTTACTGGTCAGCAATAAAATTAATGCGGCAAGGCTTAGGAATATTGCAATGAAATCCGCGGTGCCAAATTCATCTGTGACACTTAGTACTATATTAATAACCAGCAGAATTATGCCACCGGTATACGACCACGTTTTTTTCTTGATTGTTCCGATAAATACCAAAATAAACAGCCCGGCATCGCCAAGCATGAAAAATGACATTAATTTCATCAGGGTGACATGATCCGGATTCGTGGTTCCGCCGAAAAAAGCGACTGTGCCAAATACTAGCCAGGTGACTGCATTCATAATCAATAATACTTGTAATACTCTCATTATTATAGAACTCTTTTCTTTAGTGTCTTTGGTTGGTTGCGTATTATTTACCATATTTGTAATAAATTAAGTGAATATTTACCTACTGAAATTATAGCATATACTAATAGTTATTAGAATTTATTAACTTATGGTATATTTGAAGTAGTGAATTTGACAATGTCTTTATAATAATATGAAAAAGAAATACTATTTAGTTATTCTTACTATTGTTATTACGGCAATTATAGTATATGCAATTGCCTATACATATGTAAGTAAGGTGGCAGATTAGTTGGTTAATAATTATGATTCAAAAACACTCCCGATCCGTCTCTGTCAGCTGGCGGGTAGTGGAGGGAGTGTTTTGTCTTAACTCATTATTTTATTACTTTACTTCAAAATCGGTTTCTTCAACTCAATAATTTTGATATAGTCACTTTTAAAAAGCACATAACAGAATTATTTTAAGGGATAAATTAATTATTTGATTTTTAAGTTAATGCTGGAGGCGCTCTTTCGTCTTCGACGTAGCTATTTTTTGTTGACTGCAGATATAGCGAGGATAATTGTGTGCTTTGATCAGAATATAAGTACACACTATGATTTTCTATTTTCGGGATCAGCGCTAGACTAGCTGAGCCGTGAATATGAGATAAATTTGAGCGAAGCTTATCTATATTCGTTGAATAATCTTGGACAACTGCTATTTCCGATTCATCGCTACTTTTTTCTATTGATCGCTCTTCTTTTACTTCCGATGAGTGTTCATTGGAAGTTATGCTTTCTGATATTGCGAAAATCCCGCTAAGCCCAGCGAATATTGTTAATACGGCGACTGTAGTTGTGATGAAATCAATCATTTTGCTTTGTGTTTTAATCTTCTAATAACTTATACGCACATAATAAGATTAATATTTCACACAAAAAACATCCCGATCTAACGGGATGTTTGTATTCTATTTGCCAATCTATATATCTGTGTCTGTACTTTCTGGAATATTTGTTTTTTCTTTATTCTTCCTTTGTTTCCACATCGGATAAAAATACATCCAGGTGCCGGTCAGGGTCATTAGGAATAATGCAATACCGAAATATGTACTCAACTGGTTATGAATATAGCGGACAAATCCCATATTAATGAAGGTGAGATAATTGGACGCGATTTCAGGAAATTTAAGTAGTACTCCGGAAGTTGTCATTAACAATCCCAAGGATATAATAATAATTACTAAATACCGGTGAATTTTTTTTGAGAATAAAAATAGATTAATCATCTTCTTCTTCCTCCTCATTATCATCCTCCTGATCTTCTTCCTCCTCATCTTCGCTGCTATCAGAAGGGGGTGTTTGGTTAATATTAGTTTGAATTTGTTCGATACTCTTTTCCGTGATATTAGTGCCGAGCGCTCCAATCAGATATGCGCTTAGCTGACTGCTGGCAAATGATGAATGGCTACCCTGACCACCTTGTGTATTAAAAGCCTGAGTGGCATCTTTGCCACAATAAGGGATAATGATACTACTACCGCCCGGATGCGAGTTCAAATACCCTGATACAGCATAGACATTATTACCAACAATGATCCAACAATCACCTGATGTGTTGTGGGTGGTGACCAGGGTGGTTGTGATTGTGATGTTGTTCGGCACAGTTACGGTCTGTGTATTGGTGTTAGTGGTTGTTGTGTCTGGGACCTGTTCCTGTGCCTGCTGGATTTGCTCAATTGTTGTTGCACTCCCAATAGTTCCGATTCGATAATCGCTTAGCTGACTGCTGGCAAATGATGAATGGCTACCCTGACCACCTTGTGTGGCAAAGGCCTGCGTCGCATCTTTACCGCAATAGGGGATGATAATACTTTGCCCACCCGGGTGAGATATAAGGTAATTGCTTACATCATAAACGCCGCTATCAATTATTAGCCAGCAATCAGTAGGGGTGCTGTGCTCAGCTACCAGTGCTGTACTGAATGATAGTACTGCCGAATTGACTGTAATGACAGATGAATTGGTATTAGAATTTGCGTTTGAATTTGTTACCACAATATTGTTCTGGTTTAAATCGCCAACATACAATGCACCAAGCTGTTCAATGGCGTTCTGCGAGTGACTGCCCTGTCCGGCTTTGGTGTCAAAAGCCTGTGTGGCGTCCTTTCCGCAGTAAGGAAGAACAATAGCCTGACCTCCCGGATGTGATCTCAAATAATCAGTAACATCATATACTTTATTGTTGATGATTAACCAGCAGTCTGTTTTTGCATTATGAGTTGCTACGCTGGCTTCAGTCAGCATATTGTTATCAGCGCTGTTTGATCCGTTAATATTGCTGTTGACTATCGGGTTTTTGTTATCAAAATAAGAAACAGAAAAGTAAGCAACCAGACCGATTACTAGGATTGTGCCAATGATACCAATTATATTCTCTTTTTTCATGATTGAGATTTAGTTATTTTACTCGGTTATTATAATAATAAATCGTTCAAATAACAATTCCGTTACGAAATCAACGACATATCTGCATTAATGGGATAATAATCAGCCAAAGATTAATTATCAGGATGTTTACTTTCTGTATTAATCCGTAAGAGTGTATCTTGTCTTTTACGTATCTTTGATGAAGTATAAGAATTAATATTCCCAATACGGATGTGACTAAGCTGGTTGCTATATAGTATGTTCTTGCCGACGATCCGCTGATTGCGGAGGAGAAGAAATATACTGCAACAGGAAAAAATAGAAACTGCAAAATTGCTCCCAGATTATGAATGGTATTCCTTAATGATTTTTTACCAAGCTTATCCATTTTAATCAAACCGGTTATTGTTACTCCAATGCCGGCTAAGAAAAGATTTATAGATGCAGCAAAATTATCCTTTGATATGCTAGCTATAATAATTTCACTGAAGCCGATCAAAATCAGCCCAGTTGTTAGATAAGCGCCTTTATTTCCAATGGCATATTCACTCAGCGCTGATTTTTCTAATGACAAATCTTTTCGTACTATGTGAATGATTATTACGGACAGAAAAAAGTAGAACGCTAATGTTGCAGATAGCAGCAATAAAATTTCAGAATAATTCATATCAAATTATTTCGTCTTAAAATAGTAATTTGTGGTAATGTGATTATCAATAACAAAGTGACTGCATAGAAACCGTTCCGTCTATAACTTGTTTAATACACCCTTCGGTTGATTCCCCGTCGTAGCATGTGCCGATGATGCCGGACAACATCCCTTCATTTAGACTTGCCATTTGCTCTTCATTTAAAGCCGGAGGGAAACAGATGCCGGACTGGCACTGCCCGCCGTCGGTACAGGCTTCACCATCCACTCTATAGGAAAGTAAACATTTTTCATTATTCTTCTGCCATTCACCACCCGCTTTTTCGCAGTTTTCTTCGTTTTTCTGCGGGTTGTTTTCCGGCAGTTGAGAATAGAAATAACCTAATCCAATTCCCAATAAACAAATAGTAATAATTATTGTAATGATTATTGATAGGTCATTATGATGTCTTTTGGCTTGATTTTTCATTTGATATTTAATGTGAAATATTTAGGTGCTATTTAATCATAGCATATTATCAAGGAGTGTGTTTTTAGTATTGATATTTGACAATAATTATATGCTATAATTAAAAGGTAATATATTTACTTTTAAATAATTAGTAATTATTAATAATATGAAAAAACTGAGGTTTAGTTTTCTAATGGTTGTATTATTGATGACGCTTGTGACACTCGGTGCCGGGTGTGCTAAAGAGACGACAACTGATCAAAATACAAATACTACTAATCTCAACGAGCAGGCAAGTGAAGACACAAATACAGCGGAAGTTTTGCCTAAGGGCACTATTGTTGTCGATGCGATAGACGGTACATTGACCGGTGCTGAACCAAGTACAACGAATTTTATTACGGAAATCTCTACTGGCACGGTAGCTTACTTGGGATCAAAAGGAGCAACAGCCAATTATACAATCAATGCCCCTGCAGCAGGCACATACAAGCTCCACATAAAAACTAGTGACGATGGCACATGGAAAGATTCTTATCGTGACGCTGACGTAACAGTCAACGGGCAGGTGGTTCTACATTATTACCATAAATCGCAAGACACACGGGGATGGAAATGGTTTACCTTGGGAAATACTTCATTAAAAAAGGGTGACAATCCGGTATCTTTTACCAAATCCAACGATATGCCCGCCTCTTTTACAATAGATGAATTTAAATTTGAGCCGGTAATCCTGAGCGAATAGAATCAGTTTGGATTAGAACGCCACTGATGTGGCGTTCTTTTTTTATTCTTGACGTCAGCTGACTTTGATGATAATATTCATATATCAATAGCCATTGATATATATGCCACAAAACTGCTGTGATATAAACTCAAGTGAGAGCCGGAAAATCGACTTACTAGCTCGATTTGTTAAAATGATCAACGAGCCAAATCGTCTAAAGATCCTATGTCTTTTAAAACATGGTGAGCTTTGTGTCTGTGAAATATTTGAAACATTAAATTTACCGCAAAATCTTATTTCTCATCATTTGAAAGAACTAAGTAGTCTGGAAATTGTCAGTTTCAGGAAAGAGGGAACGAAAGTGATTTATTCTAGAAATGAATTAGTAATTGATAAATATTCTAAATTATTAAACGAGGTGATACAAATATGAAGATTCAAGTTTTAGGTTCGGGTTGTCCAACCTGCAAAAAATTGTTTGAACAGACAAAACAAGTTGTGAAAGATTTGGGATTGGATGTGGAAGTAGAATATATTACTGATATACAAAAGATTGTTGAAATGGGGATGATGACTAGTCCAATTCTGGCAGTTAACGGGAAACCGGTACTGGCTGGATTACCCGGTGATTTAGAAAAGATCAGTGATGTAATCAAAAATAGCTTTGAGAGCAATGGTAGTGAATCCGACAAATGTTGCAACGGTAAAGGAAATTGTGATTGTGAGCCGGAGGAGAATAAGAATTCCGGTTGTTCTTGTGGAGGTAATTGTTAGGAAATAATAGTATGGATATATTTTATCCGATTGAATTATTAGCAAATGCCATCAGTTATGAATGGTTCGGTTTGGCTGTCGATTCTTATACTGGTAGCGCTGTTAATTTTTTTATTTATGACACGATTAAAATCGGTTTACTGCTGATTGTTATAAATTATGTAATGGCCATTACACGCTATTATTTTCCGGTGGAAAAGATCAGAAATATTCTGAGCAGCAGGAAGTGGTATGGATTTGATTATGTTCTGGCCGCAGGCTTGGGGGTGATCACCCCTTTTTGTTCCTGTTCTTCCATACCGTTATTTATCGGTTTTGTCAGTGCCGGGATTCCGCTAGGTGTGACTTTTTCCTTTCTAATCGCCTCGCCGCTGGTAAATGAGGCATCTCTTTTCATATTCCCATCGGTATTCGGGCTAAAGATGACGATTGTTTATAATCTACTGGGAATTGTCATTAGCGTAATTGCCGGTATGCTTATCCAGCGACTTAAAATGGATAAAAATGTTAACCCTGCTTTTCTAAAATTCAAAACACAAAAAGAAGCAATGGCAGAAAATGAGGGGAACAAAGTGCCATTAGCTAAGCGGCTGAAAATATGGTGGCAAGACGGCATTAGCATTTCAAAAAGCATTTTTCCTTATGTTATCCTGGGGGTGGCGCTCGGAGCGATTATACATGGATATGTCCCGGAAAGTTTTGTTGAAACGTATCTGAATAATGACAGTTGGTGGGTAGTTCCGCTGGCAACAATTATGGGTGCTCCACTGTATGCTAATTCAGTCAGTGTAATACCGGTGGTTGAAGCGCTGGCTAATAAAGGGGTAGCGATTGGTACGGCTTTAGCGTTTATGACTGCGACAGTAACATTATCCATTCCCGGATTACTGATACTGAAAAAAGCAATGAATTGGAAACTGCTCTCCGCTTTCATTATTGTCACGATTATTGGTATAATGATTATCGGCTACTTTTTTAATATTTTTGTATTTTAATAATAGTCATGTATAAAAAAATAATATATTCTTTAGTAATCTCACTTTGCTTATTAATTGGAGCAAATCAAGCACAAGCACAAGAAGATGTTAACATCTATTTTTTTTGGGGCAACGGCTGTCCGCATTGTGCTGAGGAAGAACCTTTCTTGGAACAATTGAAAGAAAAATATTCCAATGTTGAGATCCGTGATTTTGAAGTTTGGTATGATAAGGATAATCAAAAGTTATTGCAATCGGTCGGCCGTCTTTTGGATAAAAATATTTCTGGCGTACCATTCACAGTTGTGGGGGAGCAGACATTTTCTGGATACCTAAGCGACGATACTACTGGCGCCAGTATTGAGGAGGCTGTTTTAAACTGTATATCAACAACATGTACTGATCCACTTGCTCGGTTATTTGATGATTCGACAGAAAGCATTCCAGCAGTTATTGAGCAAGAAGAAAAGACTGAAGATAATAGTTCTGCTATTCCTGACAAACTCGATGTTCCAATCTTCGGCACAATCAAAACGGAAAATCTTTCTCTACCTTTGCTCACTATCGTTCTTGGCGCATTAGACGGATTCAATCCTTGTGCCATGTGGACGCTGATATTTCTGATCGGGCTACTTCTGGGAATGAAGGATAAGAAAAGGATGTGGATTTTAGGCAGTGCTTTTATTTTCGCATCAGCGGCCGTTTATTTTCTGTTCATGGCGGCCTGGCTCAATCTGCTCCAATTTCTTGGCACGGTGATTTGGATTCGTGCGCTGATTGGCCTAGTGGCGCTTGGTGGCGGCGGCTATTATTTGAAAGAATACTTTTCCAACAAGGACGCTTCCTGTAAAGTAACCGGCCAGGAAAAAAGGCAGCGGACATTTGAAAGAATCAAACGCTACACGCAGGAAAAGAGTTTCTGGCTGGCACTCGGCGGGATTATAGTACTCGCTATGGCGGTAAACATGGTGGAACTGATTTGTTCCGCCGGTCTGCCCGCAGTTTATACTCAGGTCTTATCGCTTTCTAATCTGGACCCATGGCAATACTATGCTTATTTACTTTTGTACATATTTATTTTCCTACTGGATGATCTTTTTGTATTCTTTATTGCCATGAAAACAATGCAGGTAACCGGTATTACGACCAAATACGCGCGCGCTTCACATCTGGTCGGTGGGATTGCCATGTTGATTATCGGATTATTGCTAATCCTGAAACCTGAATGGTTGATGTTTGGTTAAGTTTATATTTAATTGGATTATAGAACAATAAAAACCGCCCCGTAAATAATTTTTAACAGGCGGTTTTTATATTTTGATGCGATTGTTATTAATAAAATTAAAAAGTGCTCAATGTGCCCAGATAATTATTGATAAAAGAGGGTAATACGAATATCATCGCTATTAAAGGTAAGATGAAAAATACCAGACTTAAAATAAATGTCCAGAGAAAGTATTTGCGCATTTTTTCTACTGACTCGTATATTTTGTCTATTTTAATTTGCTGTTCACTTATTTTTTGTAAAATTTCTTGTTCCATAAAACGTGATTTTAATTATTAGTCTACATATATTTTAGCACTTATCCTAAACTAAAACACCTCATTCGCCGGTCGGCGAATCAGAGGATGTTTTTAGTAGCTGAATGGCACTTGTTAAAAGTGCTTTTGTTTTACCTCGGTTAGTGGCTGGTCATTTGGGCTATTACTTAACCCATTTTGCCTGAGCCGAGGGAACATAACTATTAAGTTGTGTAGTTCACACCTCTTATTTTGAATAAGACGCGTGTTGTCTAGAATTATTCAATTGTCAGGCCTATTGGCATAGTACTCTCTATGCCCAGTTCCTAAAGTTCAACTATGATCCGCTAGGGTTTTTGTCTAAGTCAGGCCCTTGGTCGGCAAACAACCCCAGTTTTACTACTTTGTTCTCTATTCACTAATACGCATGGTGTACTGTTTTTATTTCCGGTAGAAAATAAAAAACATCTCCTTTCGTCTCTAACGCCGCCTCCGTCAGTTGGCGGGGGTGGATGACGGGTCGCGAGATGTTTTTATCCTATTACGTATTACCTATTTTTTCTTTTTCTCAGCCCTTGCTTTCAGCATAACACTTTTTACCGCTAATCTCTTCTTTGTTTTGCGAGAATGGGACTTTTTCATTTTACCGACTGCTTTTCGTCTTTTTGCCATATTATTTATTTAATAATTTATAAGGTATTCTATCCTTTTTTTAAAATAAAATCAACTAAACTCAAATCCCGCTTTTATTTTACTTTATTAATTTTGTGCTAATATATAAACAGCAACTATAATGTATATGTAACGTTTGGAGTTGTATAACGATGTAACATTAAAGCAAGTATAAAAATGAAAGATAAAAACGGCACAGAAGATATACAAAAGCTTGTGCAGGAGGCGCAGGCTGGAGATAGCATGAGTGTAACCCGGTTATATGAGCTTTTTAGCGACCGCATATTCCGGTATCTTATCCTTCGGGTCAGTCACCGGGAAACAGCTGAAGATTTGACGCAAACGGTATTTCTTGAAATGATCCGGTCACTTTCTCGGTATAAGAAGCAGAAAGACGTAAAATTCACTACATGGCTTTTTCAAATTGCGCGCTATCGGTTAATTGACCATTATCGTCGGAGTAAGACAGTATTACCGATTGATGAATTAGCGGATTCTCATCCTGAATTGCAGGTTGAGCCGGAAGAGGTAAATGTTGATCCATATTATTTGAAGATAAAAAATGTTCTGCATAAATTGTCGGAACAACAGCAAAATATCATATATTTATCTTATTATGAAGATATGCTACCAGGAGAGATTGCTGAAATTACCGGATTGTCTGCTATCACAGTCCGGGTTGAAAAGCATCGGGCGTTAACAAAGATTCGTAATATTTTATCAAAAGAGCATCTATCATTATGAAAAAAAGAATTTCTCAGGATGAGGCGGAAAGATTTATAAGGAAAGCGTCATTTCCTAATATGGATCCTGTCGCAAAGGAGCGTACGAAACAAGTACTGCTTTCTGCCCATGTTAATGTAACAAATACTTTCGACCAGCGATGTATAAAGCAGAGGGGGATATTTAATTATTTATTTTCTAATCCAATGGCACCAATTATTATCGCATTAGTTATGATATTATCCGGGGCAGGTACCGTCCTTGCGTCCGACGGAGCGAAGCCGGGTGATATTTTGTATCCGCTAGATAAAGCAATGGAACAGACACGTCTTAACTTTACCATTAGCGACCAGGCAAAGGCGGAATTTATGCTTAAAGTTGTTGAAGAGCGTCAACGGGAGCGTACAGAACTGGAATCTGAACAAAAAAATAACTTGTTTGAAGAATCTGACAAAGAAACTAATCAAGCACTGGAGCATGCACAGGAGGTGTTAAGTGAAGTTCGTGTAAGGCAGGAAGAACAGAATAATGAGCGTGCTAGAGAAGCAATTGAAGAAGTCGGTGACAAGCTGAATGAGCTCCAAGAACGCCACCAAGAACGGATCCAGATAGAGGAACAGAATGAACTGCAAAATCAAGAGCAAAATCGCGAACAAAATGTTGAAGATGATGTAGATGAAGATAATAGTGATGACAGTATTGATTCATCTAACGCTAATAGAAGTATGGATCAGGACAGGAATATGAACAGGAATATGAATCAGAACCAAAATATCAATTCGGATATGAATCAGAATGGTCAGGTAAGTGAAGGGGATGATTCAGAAGACGACAGTACTTCCAATGTAAATTCTTCGGACGAAGAGAGTAATGATAATAGTGGGGACGATCAAGATGGTGGTGAGGAAGATGGTAGTGGTGGTAGTCAAGATGATGAGGAAGAGGTTCAGAATTAGTAGGGTAGTGACAATAAATTAATTTCGAAACCATCCCCTGTTGAGCAATATCAGCGGGGGTTTGGACATGAAAAACACCTCTCCTTACTGACTAGTCGGGTCGGAGAGGTGTTTTCGTATTTACTGATTATTACAACTCAATACAATCTAGAGTGTTATAGTACATGTTTGCACTATTTTCTGTATTCCACTGCAATGCTACGGTATGTGCACCAGCGTCAACAGAAAAGATGGCCTGTGTTGCCATATTGGCAGCACTCGTTAAACCGGCAGAAGTTCTGGTATAACGTATGGTCTTGTTCTGTAGAACACCATCTAGCAACATCTGTACTCTGATTATTTCAGAATCATTAATAGTGTCACCATAACCATTCCAACTGCAAAATATAGAACTGTCACCGGTGGTGATTGATAGTGATGTCAGAGTATCATAATCTCCTCCAGACTTGGTGGTATTTTCGGACGAGGTCAGCGTGCCTTCCACCCCCTGTACCGCTGTGCCAAAAGACAGATCATCAGCTGTGATTGTTCCATCGACGATATTGTCCGATGTGATTACATTGTCACTTGCCAGAGAGTCAATAGTCAGAGATCCGGCTACTTGCAGATTATCATTTACGATAAACGGCATAGAGTCGCTGGTACCGGCGATTGCACCGCGGTAAACCCGGCCGTCAATTCTGACATTATCACCGAATGTCACCGGATTATCCGCTCCGCTTGTTGTGGTATTGTTGATAATCGTACCGTTGAAGAAAGTCACACCGCCCACTCCTTGTGCCCCGACTTTCAGTGAATCTGTCATCATGGTGCCATCGAGGTCAAATGTGTCGCCTGATACTCCTCCGAGCGTCGCAGTAATATTGCGGGTGGTGGCAGCATAGACAATGCCGGCGGTAACAAGAGTAGAAACAACAATAACCAAAGCTGTCATAAAGCTTCTTTTCATATTTTTCACCTCCTTCCTTAAATGGGGATAGTTTTTTCGGCTAAATTCAGTATATCAAAAAAACGCACATCATCATAATTTCAAGTGTGCAATAATTTATACAAATCCAACAGAATAACTAGCACACTAGAATCGTGATATTTTTGGCGTTTAATCCAGATCTATTATTAGTGATAGACCTTTTTTATTTTCCGGCAATTTTGCTTCAATTTTCCAACCATGCGCCTCCACAATTTCCCGAACAATGGCAAGTCCCAGACCTAATCCACCCGTCTTTCGATTCCTGGATTTTTCTAGACGGAAAAACCGTTCAAAAATGTCCTGCAAATGTTCGTGTGGAATGCCGACGCCATCATCAGTAAAGACAATCTTCTGCTTGTTCGCGGAAATTGTAATATTTTTTGCCTGAGAATAACGAATGGCATTTTCCATCAGGTTATTAAGAATTCTTTCAAATAGTCCCGAGTCGGCGCTAAGTGTATAGTCGTCAGAAAAATTTTGATGGAATGATATTTTTTTATCAGTTAAAACAGTTTTATACTGGCCGATAATTTTATTCGTAGTCTCTTTGAGTTTGAAATCATTTTTATGTAATCTAATAGTCTGGCTGCGCAAGTGGGCATAATCCTGAAGCCTTTCAGTCATTTCTGAAAGGCGACTGACTTGATCGCGCAACAGATTGATCCGTTCTTGATCCATAACCAGTACGCCATCTGCCAGACCTTCTAACTGGGCGGTTAGGCTAGTAAGGGGCGTCCTAAGTTCATGAGACGTATCAGAAATAAGGTTTTTTCTCAATTCCTCGACGCGTTGTAATTCTGATACAAGACTGTTGAATTCCCTGATCAATGAATTGAATTCTTCAGAATCACCCTCTGCCAGTTGTTCCAAATAATGACTCTGGCGCAGTTTTTTCATACCGATGCCAAGTTTATTCATTGGTCGGGCAACCATGCGTGAAATCAGAAAACCAATACCAGTAGCACCAAACAAAGTCAGTAAGCCGGCAATCAACAGAGAGGATTGGAACCTGGTTTTAAAATGCTCGCGCGGTGTCATTTTTATACCGGCTTGTCCCGTGGCAAAAGGCAAGTTGGGATTGGGTGGCATGAAGAAAGGCTCGTTGCTTGGTGGCAAAACCGTGTCTTGCCCGATAATAATGCCATAGACATCGTCAAATGTTTTTTCTCCACGATCGACAATTAAGAAATTAAGCACAGTAAATAATCCTATTACCAATACGGTAATTACCAGTGCGATTTTTATACTTAGTTTATTGATATAATTATGAAATTTCATCGTTAAATTTATAGCCGGCGCCAATTATTGTTTTAATATATTTCGGATTTTGAAGATCATCACCAATCAATTTTCTGATCATTTTGACATGAGCGTCAATAGTCCGCTCCTTAGTTTGTTTTGCTTTCTGATCTTCTCCACATATTGTTAATAGTCTTTCTCGAGTAAATACTTTGCCCGGTTCCTGCATAAGAGCGGACAAGATCCTGAATTGAGTGGTGGTCATATTGATAGCATGGCCACTTTTTTTCACAGTCATTTTATCCAGGTCAATTTCCAAGTCACCATTGTTGGGCAATGATATTTTAGCACGGCGCAATATGGATTGTATTCTGGCTACCAATACTTTCGGCGAGAACGGTTTTTTCAAATAATCGTCTGCTCCAATATTCAATCCTTTCAGCTCGTCGATTTCTTCTGTGCGGGCGGTTACCATAATAATTGGTACTTGCGATTTATTTCTGATCGTCTGGCAGACTGACAGCCCGTCCTGGTTTGGCAGGTTAAGATCCAAAACAACCAAATTAATGGTCTTATCAAATTTCAGGAGAGCAACTTCGCCGCTGCCGGCTTCGACTACGCAAAAACCGGCAAGTTGCAGGTATTTCTTTATTACCTCGCGAATTGACTCTTCATCTTCTACAATCAATATTTTCATATACTTATCCTAATAGGCGACGGGATATTTGGCAAATGCCGTATTATCCTTTAGGTTGTTATTTTACCGTCTTTAATCTCAATGACTTTGCTGGCAAAGTTTCTGACGTACTCTGAGTGAGTGATGATCATTACTGTTTTATTGTGTTGTGTATTTAGCTCAGACAGGATATGGATAATATCCTCGCCGGTCTTTGAATCAAGGTTACCGGTCGGTTCATCCGCCAGGATAATATCCGGCTCATTAATCAGAGCGCGGGCGATTGCTACACGTTGCTGTTCACCGCCGGAGAGTAAGCTGGGCAGATGATGAGCGCGTTGCTCCAGGCCGACTTGTTTGAGCGCTGCCATGACTTTTTTTTGGTCGTCTCTGGAACGTTTGGCAATAACTGCTTCGACATTTTGCGCGGCGGTTAAGGTTGGAATGAGATTAAAGTTCTGGAAGATAAATCCGATTTTTTCCCGTCTCAACTCAGTTAGTTTCCGTTCACTGATTTTAGAAATATCCACGCCGTTTATTTCAATTTCGCCACTGGATGGATGGTCTAGGCCACCGATCAGTTGCATCAGCGTGCTTTTACCGGAACCGGATGGTCCGATTACTGCCAATAAATCACCCCTTTTCATTTCCAGGTTGACGTTGTCGACCGCATTAATAGTCTTATTTCCTTGTCGGTATTTTTTAACTAGTTTGATGGTTTTGATAATTGTTGAATTTTTGTCCATAGGTGTATTTAATTATTGAATTATCTATTCCAAACTTCTAAATGCTTCAAGCGGTTTCATTTTTGAAGCTTTCAATGCGGCAATAGTGCCGGCAAACAGTGAACCGAAGATCGCGACAAGTGATCCAAGTAATACAACTAAATAAGAATGGCCAATAGTAAGCTGGACGGTTGTAGTAGTGCCTGTATCCGCGTTCATTTCATCGGTGAGCATTCTACGGGCAAAACCAAAAGGTGTATCTTCGGAGGCACCGGCGATTGTGGCGGTTAATGAAATGTCATAGTGGTTCAATAGGGCAATAGCGCCAAGTGCCAGACCAACACCCAACGCAGCGCCAATAATGCCTAATACAATATTTTCAGAGATAATTTGGCGGACAATTCTGGTATTGCTCCAGCCGATAGCTTTAAGCGTTCCAATCTCTCTGATTCTTTTATTAACCGAGAACACAGTCAATAAGCTGACAATAATGAAGGCCGCGGCAATCACAATTACACTGGTCACGCCAATAAATTTGTTGGTAAGATTAGCTGCGTTCACCAAACTGCCGGTAACTTCCTTAGCTGTATCGTTTGCGTCAGTGGTTTTTGCGCCGGTGAAAGCGCTTTCCAATTTTTGACTGGTCTCTTCGACTGATTGTGCATCTGTTGCTTTGACGAGCATGATATTAATACGGTCAGTGCGCTCAGCCAGTGTTTGAAGATCACTTAATGGGAGATAAAGATCGGCGGTATTGGTGTATAATTTCGGTTCAACGATTCCAACTAGCGTAAGTTCTTTACCGCCAAGTTTGATAATACCACCCAGCGTGTAATTATTTTTATCTGAGTAGGATTTATTGGCGATTACCTGATCAGCGCCGGTAAACCATGTGCCACTAGTTATCTGGTCAGGCAGTATCAGCCCGATATCGGTTTTAGTTGTGTCTACTCCGGCAACTGTCAAATTTCCGGTACTGATATTTGTGGATATCGGTCCGACAGACTGTGTGTAGGTTCTCTCCGGTGCGGTAAATTTTGTGGTGTTCCTTTGGAACCGATCGGGCATAGCGGCATCCATCGCTGCACTTATGATCTCCATGCCCTCTTGAGATCGGGGATCAATACCTTTTGCTTTCAGGTCGGCCTCCGCTTTAGTACGGGCTGCATCGGAAGCTGCTCTTTCCGCATCGGTCATTGGGGCTATTTCTGAATTAACTTCAAAAACTTCACCGCCGGTTTTAAATTCAGCGGTTACTTCCGGGATGGTTCCCTCCTGATGCATAACATTTAAAATCAGTCCCGCCGCCGCTTCCTTAACCAGACTGGTGTCTAGTTTGGAAACCTCATCCGCATTAAAAGTCAGCATGGAACCGGACAAGAATGAGTCGTCAGAAAATGATTCACCGGGATCACCCAGTTCAGCTAAGTCAATACCAATGCGGTTGTCTTCCACCATATCTGCCCGTGTCGTGTCATCAATCTCCGCCATATTTTCTGCATCTACGGAACGGGTAACCATGATGTCCGTGCCCACATTCTGTAGCGGATTTAAAACCTTGTCCTGAGAAGCGGATAAGCTCTGGGAAACGGAAATAATCACGATAATCACGGCACTTGCCATACCCAAACCCAATGCAATTGTGATAGTTTTACTCCAACGGCGGGTTATTTCCGCCCAAAGATAACGCAGATAGAACATATATTATTTTATTAGTCGATTAATTTATATGGCAAGTATACAACGGCACTTTGAATTTGGTGTGAATATTCTGAGACTATTATTTTTTTAAATTTGCAATATTGAAATATTAATTTATCAATCTGCGTAATAGTGATTAACATCATGATGGACACATATCATTCTATATTTATCATTTCATTTGTTATTATCATTTACATTATTACATGGATAATCACAAAGAAAAAAATAATTACTATAGCTACAAATCGCAAGATATGGAATGTATTTCTTGTGTTGTTTTTTTTCTCCTCCTCTGTTTTAGGACTGATTTTAGCAGTAGCGATTGATTATAAATTATCTCTGGAATGGTATCGTAGTGTTTTATGGTTTCATGTGGAATTCGGTATTGCGTTGGCCGTTGTTTCATCTTTTCATTTGTTTTGGCATCGGTATTACTACGTAATATTATTAAAGCAGGCACTAGCTAAAAATAAAGATAAGTAATTATGAGGAATAAAGGTAAAATCAGTAAATATCTTTTGGCCGGTTTTACGATCACTTCAATCAGTTTTTTGTCCGGATGTGGTAATAATGATAATCTGTCCGACGAATCTTCAGATATAAATTCTGACGCGGTGGTTAATACAGATGACGATAATAGTCATTTACTGACAAATAACAATTTTCAAGTAGAAAAGACTGAATACAGTAATCTAAAAATTACTTCAGGATGTGTTGGGTGTGGAAAATGCACGCGCATTGACCCGGAACACTTTAGTTTGGACGAAACTTCCCGACGGGCAAAAGTAATCTCAACTGACAATTTAGACAGTAATAATCTGGATACTGCGGTTCAACAATGTCCGGCGAGAGCAATTGTCAGGTCATAGATTAAATTAATAAAAAAGCCACCATGAAGACAATCATTGATTGGTGGTTTTTATGCTTAATAAAAATAATTAATCTACTGGAATTGTAATGCTCTTTGGTGTCTTCCAGATAAGAAAAATTGCAATCACTACTCCGCAGATACCAACAACCGTGAAGGCATTCGCAAAACCGACCATATCCGCGAGCATGCCGGCGATCATCGGTCCGATTATGTAGCCGGCATTTGTTGCCATGTCTTCCAGTGCAATAATATCCTTCTCAACTTCTGGTCTTTCTGCTACATAGTCCGCAAAGGCACCGCCTAATGCCGGGTAGGATAATGCAATAAATATTCCGGCGATGAAATTCAGAGGGATTGTTAGGAGGGGTGTCGGTATAAACGCAAAAAGCGCAATCAGGCTTGATCCGATAAGCAGAGAAAAAAATGCCGTGCGCTTTTTGTGGAAACGTTTTGTGACCGAACCGACAAACCAACCGGTGAAAAGGGGAGGAATGCCAAATGCGGTCAGAAAAAGTCCGGCATATGGTCCACCTGAAAATGCATCTTCGGCAAACAGCGGTCCGACTGTCCAATAAAAACCTTCAATACTATACAGGACAAAAGTAGCAATCAGAACTGGAAGCATAGTCTTACCGATTATCCATAATAATCTATAATTAATATGCGGTCGTAATATTTGTTTTTTTTCTTCAAATTTTATAATCGGATTTTGTTTTCTGGTGATAGTTGTAAGTAATAAATAAAAAATAGCTCCGATTCCAAGAAAAATCCAACTTAAAACAAAAGATTGCCAAGTTACTACGGTGACAATGGTAATTCCGACAAAGACCGGTGCCAGCGATACGCCGATTGCCCGAAATACTTCAGTAACTCCGAAGCTGGAGGAGTGTTCACTTTCTTTTTGGAAACGCCCGATAAAATTGAACTTTCCAAAGTTAATCAGATCATAATAAACTCCCCAGAGCGCCATTGCCAAAAGGAACATCCAGATTGATTTTGCCTGCCAGAGGATCAGCGGATAAACAAGACAGATGGCAAACATAGCCAGAAACAACCTTCGAAAAGTTGCCCGTGGAGCGACCTTGGTTATTATCAGATCAAAAAAAACGCCAAAGACGGAGGAAGAACCGATGATGACCCCCATCATTGTGTTAGACAGTCCATGTTCAGTCAGTATAATCGGGGTAACATACGTGACTACAGTGTCGAACATTGTCCAGAATAGAATCATAATTGACAGAGCATAAAGCGAACGGTGTCGGCTACCATATTTCTGTGCGTGGTCTATAAAGTGGTGAAAACCTAATTTCATGATTCAATGTTAGTAAGTTTGTTTCTCTATGTGATTATATCAAAAAACCACCCGTACGACTATGTCTCGGGGCGGTTTTTTGTTAACGATAAAATATTACGATGTAACTGGCGTGGAGAATTGACTGTTGTATAAAGATGCGTAGAAACCATTTCTTTCCAGCAGTTCGAGATGCTTACCCTGTTCGACAATATTACCGTCGCGCATCACTAATATCAGGTCAGCATTTTTGATAGTTGACAGACGGTGGGCGATGACAAAGCTGGTTTTTCCTTTCATCAGCCGATCCATCGCTTGCTGTATCAATATTTCTGTCCGGGTATCTACAGAACTGGTCGCTTCGTCCAAGATCAGCATCGGGGTTTTAATCAGCATCGCGCGGGCAATTGTTAACAGCTGTTTCTCGCCTTGGGAGATATTATTAGCCTCTTCATCCAGAACCATGTCATAACCATGGGGTAGTGAGTGGATGAAATGATCAATGTGGGCGGATTTAGCCGCTTCAACAATATCTACCTCTGATGCGTCCGGTTTGCCGTATGCTAGGTTTTCTCTGATGGTGCCGTTGAACAGCCAAGTATCTTGTAATACCATACCGAAAAGTTTTCGAACATCCTGCCGTTTCATTAAATGTATATCTACGCCGTCAACCTTGATCTTCCCGCTGTTTATTTCATAGAACCGCATCAGCAGATTAACGATGGTTGTTTTACCTGCGCCGGTTGGTCCGACAATGGCTATTCTCTGGCCCGGTTCTATTTTGGCGGTAAAATCATGAATGATCGGTGTATTGGGGTTATAGCCGAAATGAACGTGGTCAAATTCCACTGCTCCTTGAACATTTACCAGTTCCTTTGAAGTGTTTTCATCTGGAATCTCTTCCTCTTCGGCTAAAAATTCAAATACTCTTTCCGCAGAAGCAGCCGTGGACTGCAGGATACTTGCAACATTTGCTGTCTGGATAATCGGCTGGTTGAACTGGCTAACGTATTGGATAAATGCTTGAATGTCACCGATATTAATTCGTCCATGGATAGCCAGGTATCCGCCCAAAACCGTTATTCCGACGTATCCGATATTTCCGACAAAATTGATAATCGGAAATAATAGTCCGGATAGGAACTGTGAGCGCCAGGCGCTGCCGTATAATTCTCTATTATGTTTGGAAAATATTGCGATCGAACGGGCTTGTCCGTTAAATACTTTCATAACACTGTGGCCACCGTACATTTCTTCAATGTGACCGTTGATATGACCAAGGGTGTCCTGCTGGAGTTTATAATATTTCTGTGATCGCTTAACTACAAAAGCAATTAATCCGAAACTGAGGGGTAGTGTAATAATTGCAACCAGAGTCATCTGCCAGCTGATTGATAACATCATGGCCAGAATTCCGATAATCATCGTAATTGATGAGATGATCTGAGTCATGGATTGGTTCAATGTCTGACTGACAGTATCGACATCATTTGTAATCCGGCTCAATACTTCGCCGTGTGTTGTTTTATCAAAATACTTCAATGGCATCCTGCCAATTTTGGTTGAAATATCCTGCCGGAATCGGTAGGTGATCTTCTGGGTAATGCCGGTCATGACCCAGCTTTGGATGTAAGTGAAAAGTGCGCTTAGTCCGTACAAGAAAAGCAAAGTAATACCCAGATTGATCAGCCTTTGATAATCAAAGGAAGGTTTACTTGATAAATCGACATTGGCAATTTTTTCCCGTGCTGCGGACGGAATCTGATCAGTAATTGATGAAGGTAATCTGCTAAACAGATCCGCACCTGTTGTACCGGGCGGGAGGACAGTTCCGGCTGGAAGCTGTGCAGTAATCTGGTCATAGGCAGTCCTGCTCACAAAATCGTTAGCGACTTGATTGGTCATGTGGCCAAGAATTTTCGGACCGACAATCGCAAAGACCGTACTGGCAATCGTGAATACAACAACTACAACTAGCGACAGCCAGAATTGCTTCAAATATCCCCACAGTTGTTTCATGGTCTTCTTAAAGTTCTTCGGTTTCTGTCCGGGAATCATCATGGCCATCGGATTGCCACCCATAGCTCTAGGCCGCATCTCGCTGGTATTATTTGAATTTGGTGCTAGTTTTTCCTGTGAATTTTTGCTCATACAACTCCCTCCGTAATTACCTGCTTTACAGTGCGTCCGGGGTTGTTTTTTAATTCTTCATCGGATAATTGTGAGGACGCAATTTCTTTGTAGACCGAGCAGGTATTTAACAGTTCACTATGCGTTCCTTCCCCAACCACTCTTCCTTCATCTAGTACAATAATCTTGTCAGCATTCATAATAGTGCTGATACGTTGTGCAACGATCAAGACGGTTTTGTTTTTTGTGACAGCGGACATTGCCTCCCGCAGTTTGGCGTCAGTCGTAAAGTCTAAGGCCGAGAAACTATCATCAAAGATAAATATTTCCGGTTTCCGAACAATCGCACGGGCAATTGAGAGCCTTTGCTTTTGACCGCCGGAAACATTGGTGCCACCCTGAGAAATTTCCGCCTGGTATTTGCCGTCCAGCTCTTCCACAAACTCTTTTGCCTGAGAAATTTCCGTGGCATTTTTTATTTCTGCTTCAGTTGCATTCGGTGCGCCATACTTGAGGTTGCTTTCAACGGTACCGGAAAACAAAACTCCTTTTTGAGGAACATAACCGATTTTTGCATAGACGTCTTCCATTCGCATATTGCGAACATCCACGCCATCTATTTTGACTGAACCTTTGGTGACGTCATAGAATCGTGGAATCAGATTAATGAGGGTGGATTTGCCACTACCGGTACTACCGATAAAAGCAACCGTCTGCCCGGGTAGGGCAGTAAAGGAAATGTCACGTAATACCGGCTCATCAGCTCCGACATATCCGAAAGTTACATGATCAAATTCAACTTTTCCGCCGTGCAGTGAGCTGACATCGACCGGTTTTTCCGGATCATTGATTGTCGCTTTGGTTGCGAGTACTTTGCCGATCCGATCACCGGAGACAGATGCTCGTGGCACCATGATAAATACCATAGTGATCAGTAGAAATGAAAAGATTGCCTGAGTCGCGTATTGCATGAAGGCCAGCATTTGTCCTATCTGCAGATTACCAAGGTCAACCAGATGCGCACCGTACCAAATAATAGCCAGAGCAGCCAGGTTCATGATCAGCATCATTATCGGCTGCATAATTACCATTAAACGATTAACAAACAGATTAATTTTTGTTAACTCCAGATTGGCGACATCAAACTTTTTTTCTTCGGCTGATTCACGGTTAAACGCCCGAATAACACGCAGACCGGTTAAGATTTCACGACTGACTAAATTCAAACGGTCAACCAGTTTTTGCAGGATTTTGAATCGTGGGATAGCTATGATAAATAATATTACTATGATTGCTACAAGTACTCCGACCGCCAAACCCATGATCCAGGTCATAGACGGCGCGTTCTGATATGCTCTGATAATTGCCAAGACTCCCATGAATGGAGCCATCAGTGCCATGCGGAGCAACATGTTCAGAACCATCTGAATCTGCTGGACGTCATTTGTCGAACGGGTGATTAGCGATGCGGTTGAGAATGTATTAAACTCATGGAGCGAAAAACTTTCGACCTTGGTAAAGGTCGCGGATCGAATATCGCGGGAAAAACCGGCGGCAATCCGGGAAGCTAGCCACCCGACCACCACACTTGCTATGGCTGCTCCCAGCGAATAATAAAGCATTATCCAACCGTTATGCCAAATAACCGACATGTCCGAGGCAATAATCCCTTTATTAATAATAATTGCCATGTAATCAGGTAATGCTAGAGTGGCCTCCACCATTAGGTAAACCATAATCAGAAGCAGGATAAGCTGCCAAAGATAGGGTTTAAAATATTTAAGTATATGTTTCATAAATTATTTTGCCGATTTTACAGCTTTACGAATTGCATCTAATCTTTGTGCCATATGCTGTTCAAATTTGGCCAGATTCTCAAGCTTGCTTAGCGCGATCATTCCATTGCCCATAGAAAACACCAGGAGTTTCTCTCCTTTTTTCAGTTTCATTTTTTCTCTAGCTTCGGCAGGAATTACAACTTGTCCTTTTTCTCCGATTGTGGTTGTTCCATAGAAGATATGTTCTTCATGTGGTGTCATATTTGTATATCTTACTTGTTAGAAATGTATGATTGAATGTTGATTATATACCGCCTGTTTTATAGTGTCAATTCTCCCTGAAATATTGGCTAATATCAAACAAGAATCATTTTTTCTAATTCGCAAGATAATAATATTTATGGTATTTTATGGATGTTATAAGGTTTATCTAAATATTAATAAAAAGATATGGATATATTCCAGGAAATCAAAAAAACACTGGCGGAACGCAGTGGGGAATGGAAAGAAAAGAAGGGTATTTGGGAGTTCTCAACTGTAATCGCTGAACGAAAGGCTTTTTTAGCCAAAAAGAAATTAACCTATTCGGCTAAGATGAAAATCGACGAAGAAAATAAATCGGTGTCTTTTTCCGAAATCTTGATTGATAGCGGATCCGGTTTTTCTTCAGGTGGAGGTTTTGATGATGGTATCTCAACCGGAGTCGGCTTCAAAAAAGAAACCTACAACACGATGAATAAGGGCAGGGAAGGCACGATTGAAGAGCAATCTGATTTGTTCGGAAAAAAGTATGAATATCAGTTTGATTATAAGGAGATCAGATCGAAGGTTGAGAATGTGGTAAAAAGTGTTGGGTATAATTTTGAATATCAGATTCTGCCGGTCAAATAATACAAACTAAAAAGCCTCCGAAATCTGTGGAGGCTTTTTTATTAGTTCTACTTTATTCCAACCAAACTAAGTTCATGGACCATACCTTCCCTAGTTGCCCAGCCCGCACCTTCAACTGCAACGAAATGGATCAATGCCGGTTTTGGTTTGAGTGTCATCAAGTCAAAATCAAATGTATATTGTTGACCTGTTGTAACTTTTACACCATTAGTCGTTACAGACTGTCCGGTTGGATCGAGAGTGTAAAAACCTCGCCAGAACATCTGACCGGCGGCAAGCGGATCCTCACCCAGTAATTTATGTTCTACTCCATCCGCATCCAGATAACTGATGGCAACGGCTACTGGTGCTTCGCGCCCGTTCCAGCCGGTTCCGGATAATGTTTGCTGGGTGCTAGTGACAACCAGATGCAGATTAAGTTTGGAATATCCTGTAACATCTTTTTCCACATCTGTCATGATGCCACTGCGCGAGTTAGCCTGGACTGCTGTGAATCTTACCCCATCTTCACTATAAGTGACTTCTCCACCCGAACTCTTTGCCTGATACCACACTTCTTCATACCAATCATTGCTCTCAGAGGTAAAATAGTATTTTGCAATTATGTTGGCGGATGTACTGGTTGCTTTATTCACATTGGTATTAACTGCAGTATTGGTATTCAGATTATTATTCATCACTGCTGTATTAGTATTTTGATTGGTGTTAACCGGAGAAGTGTTAATATTGCTGTTGCTTTCGGTCTCAGTACGGGACATAAACCACCAGAGAAGAAAACCGATTAATAGAACTATAACTATAATAATTACAATTAAGAGCGATTTTTTCTGCTTTTGTGCATTTGGCATAAATTGATTATTAATATTAATGGTTAAAGTATATCAAAAAGAAATATTATTTACGAACTTACGGACGGTCTTCATATTTTTCGGCTATCGTATGCCCAGTGCAACAGCGCCTGTCTCTGTCTCGCCCGACAGGAATACATTTTCGGCGGGCAGTTTTTTTTGATTGCCCCAGCATGTCTACTAATTGCTTTCCATCTTTTGATCTGCCTCTGATCCTCTTCTGGCAGTCTTCTGCCTAAATAATATCGACAGTACCACTGAAACCATCCACGTGGATCCCCAGGGTAAATCCAGTCTTTTTTCTGCCATTCTTCCAATGAAAGAGATGCATTAACTTTGAAGAAATTTAACTTCGGATCTCTCTTTAATGGTGATAGTTTGGCGTTTTTAAACCAACTGGCAGGAAATTCGGCTTGGCAGTCGTTCATGTATTTACCGCCGAACACACCCAGCTCCAGCATCTGTTTTGGTGTCAGTTCCGGTTTGAATTCCAGATCAAAGCTCTTGCCGGCCGGTTCGGTAAGGAAATAGTGGGTCTTCTGCATTTTGTCATTTACCAGAATTTTTTTATAAATCTTCGTCATGCAATTATTGAAGCAAATAGGTTATTAACAGAATGGAATATTATACTGCTGTATAAGGAATCGGATTTATAACGCAACCAGCCGGCGATTAAACTGACCAGCAGAATCCCGACGGCAGATATTGAAAACAAATTAGTTTGCAATAATCCTTGAAATGCCCAACCGAGACAATGCATTAGCAAAAAAATTATGGACGTGATTATGTTTGCATACCAAAATCTCATTCCAGATTTTTGCAGTGCTGATTGGATGACTCCTCGAAACGTGAATTCTTCTGCAATCGGCGTACCGGTCATTACCCAAAAGAATGTGAAAGATGCGGCAAAATTAAAAATAACCTGGCTAGTCTTCATGCTTTCTACGAAATATGAGCTGATCACCCATATGATACTTGCGATTACACCAAAAATAATTCCATTTTTTAGGTTATGGATGCCACAGAACTTCTCAATTCCGGGCAGTTTGAAAATTCTCTTTACATAAAAAATAGGAAAAATAATCCATACGCACATCTTCATGACTGCCCAGTAAAGCATATTGAGGTTTTCTGAATTGGCCAAAGCCTGCCAAATAGTTTCAGCCAATAAATTATGCAGGATCCAGGCGCCAGTCCACAGTAGAAAAAATGAGATAATGAATGGTAAGATTTGTTTGAATTTCATATATCCAGTATATCAAATAATTAACCTGATAAATAGCATAATCATCATTGTGAATACAGGCAAAAGTATAGTATAATACAGCTATGGAAATCAAATCATCACAAAAACAATTATTTTTCTACATACTGGCAATAGCGGTGCTGGTCCTTTCATATCTGGTATTGAAGCCGTTTATTGCGGTGGTTGTCCTAGCTTTTTTAACCGCGTTATTCTCTAAACGACCATACGATTATTTTTGCAAAGTTTTTAAAGACAGAAAAAAACTAGCCTCATTACTAACGGTAATCATCGTATTTTTTGTTGTGCTTATTCCTTTGGTATTCATTGCCGGATTGACTGTCAAACAGGTGATTCAATTTAATGATGATATCGGCGTTGGTGATAAAGTAAATATTGTTTCTATTGTAGATAAAAGCAATGACATATTAAGCGCAATCCCCGGTGTCGATTATCAGCTGACGGAGACTGCTGTTCAAGATTGGGTTCAGCAAGGTGCAAAAGCAATCGGTACTTTTTTCTTGGAAAGACTGCCGGATATCAGCTCTGGGGCTTTTCAGCTTTTTACATTTGTTATCGTATTCTTGATAGTATTGTATTCTCTCTTCCCGGTTCAGGATAAGTTTATTAAATTTCTGAAAGACGTCAGTCCGCTCGATGACAGGATAGACAGTATCTACATCACTCGGATCATTGCCATGTCGAAATCAATGGTTCGCGGTACTTTTCTCATTGCTATCGTGCAGGCGATTGTCTCTGCGATATTTTTGGCGATTGTTGGTGTGGATTATATTTTATTTTTGACAATTCTAATGATCTTCCTAGGCGTAATACCGATGGTGGGTACGGGGTTTGTTATGGTGCCGATTGGGATCGTTATGCTATTTACTGGTAATGTCTGGCAGGGGATACTGCTGATTCTGGTTAACATACTTATTATCGGCAACATCGACAATTTTATGCGCCCGAAGCTGGTTGCCAAAGAGGCAGAACTACATCCCGCACTTACGATTCTTGGCGTGATCGGCGGACTTCAGTATTTCGGCATTTTAGGATTCATCTACGGCCCGGTGATTATGATTCTACTGGTTACCACAATTGAAATTTACATAAGTCATATTCGGGATCATAAATCTGCGATGTAGTTGATGTAATATTTATTATCAAAAAACCACCCGCTCGGCGATTGAAAGGGTGGTTTTGATTTACAATGTTATCGTATTACGGATTGAGCTTTTTCTGCTGGATTTGTTTTTTGACGAAATAAATAATCGCACCGATAATTGCTAATACGATGATTATATCCAGAACTTCACTGTAGGTTCGGATCTCATTCCAATTATTACCCAGTTCAAACCCGATATATGCAAGGAATGTATTCCAAATTCCGGCACCAAGCGTGGTATAAATTATAAATTTACTTAAATGCATTCTCCCCACTCCCGCTGGGATGGAAATAAAATGCCTGACAACTGGTACAAACCGGGAAATAAATATGGTCTTTTCGCCATACTTTCTGAAAAACTTTTCCGTCGTTTCAAGGTGATGCTCGTTGAGCAAAAGGTATTTACCAAAACGTTTGACAAAAGGTTTGCCCAGATAAGCTCCAATGAAGTAGGAGATTAATGAGCCGATAATACTGCCGGCCGTGCTGGCAACCACTATCCATATTGGCGTCATAGATCCTTCAAACCACAGAAACCCGGCAAATGGCATTACCGCTTCGCTGGGTACCGGTGCGACCATGCTTTCTAAAGTCATTAATAAGAAAACGCCCAAGTACCCCACCTTTTCAATGAAGAGCGTGAAGTAATGGATTAAGAATTCAGTTATACCCATGATGATTTATTGATTACTGATTATTTGGCGAACCTGTCCGATAGTGAATATATAACCTCTTATTTATAACGAAATCAGGGCAAGTTGGCAAATTAAAAATACCTCCTATCACTAGGAGATATTCTTTTGGGGTGGCCAGAGGCCCGCCTCGACTCGCCTTGAGCTCGTCGAAGGGCGAGGCGGGGAGTTTCTCGCATCCCCACTGCTGTGGGTCTGCTCGTCCTGGGCAGCGACAAATGCTCCGATGGTCGCATTCGTCGACACTCGACTGCTCCTTCGACTCCGTCTCAGGATTGTCTCGCTTCTGCCCGTTCAACTCCTTTCAGTTTCAATGTTCTGGAATTAAAAACACCTCCTATCACTAGGAGATATTCTTTTGGGGTGGCCAGAGGGAGTTGAACCCTCGCTAGCGGGACCACAACCCGCTGTTCTACCGTTAAACTATGGCCACCATGGTGCCCCGGCTAGGAATCGAACCTAGACCTAAAGCTTAGAAGGCTTCTATTCTATCCATTGAACTACCGGGGCATATTGAAATGTGAATATACTATATAATTGCAATTCAATCTAGCAATATTCTGCTAATAAGTCAATCATCATTGCCAATTGACACTTTTTCATATTTAATTTATGGTAACAGCCCATTAAACAGTGCTCAATTCACAAGGGGAGGTGAAAATCATGAGCGGTTTCGGCAATGTTCTTCCGGGTATTCCTCTTAAGGATCAACCCATGGGTGTCTACCTGTACGGGCAGACACACCGCGAACTGCGGGATGGAGGATTGACTCCGTCAGCCATCGCTTCAGCGGTGGAAAGTGGAAGACTTCTGTGTGTTCCACTTTGTGGTGAGGATGGCGCGCCCGAAATCGATATGTACCTTTTCAGCGACGCAAAGTCCTGACCTCGGGGTCTGTATTCCACTACAGACCTTTTTTTATATCTACTTTTTTCTTTTGGTATTGTGGAACGCTTTATGTACATCCCGCAACTGCTGATTGGTAATATGCGTATAAATCTGGGTGGTGGTTATGGAAGCATGTCCGAGCATAGCTTGGACGCTCCGGATGTCCGCGCCGTTCATCAGTAGGTCAGTGGCAAAGCTGTGGCGCAATGTATGCGGTGTGACATTTTTAGTGATACCGGCCGCTTTGGCGTATTTTTTGATCAGTCTCTGCAGAGAACGCGGAGTAATGGCGTCAGTACTTTCCGTTAAACTTGCGGCGCGGTCATGCCGGACAAATAAATTCATGGAAACATCTTTGCGCGCACTGAGATACTGGTTAATCCAATACTTGGAAGCGTCGGAAAGGAATACAATTCTTAACTTTTCTCCCTTACCTCTAATCGTGAACTCGTCCTTTTTCAGATTAATCTGGTCTTTGCGTAAATTTGCCAATTCAGAAACACGCAGACCGGTAGAGAAGAATAATTCCAATATCGCCTTATCTCTTTTTTTAATAATTGCCGGTTCTTCTACCTGCATCGGGGATTCCAAAATTCTTTTCAAATCATCACCTTCTAGAAATTCCACTTCCCGTTCGCTGATTTTAGCCAGCTCAATCTTTTCCGCTGCCAGTGTTTTTACGTCCTGCTTGGCCAGGTATTTCAAAAATGAACGCAAAGCAATGATGTGGTAATTCTGCGTGCTCTTCTTCAATGACTGCCCTTTATTATTTACAACACGGTTAAGATATAGGCGGAAGTCTTTTACTTTTTCGGCGGTAATTTCAGCGGCGCTATTGATTTTACCCCACATAATGAATCTTTGGAGATAAAAATCATAGTTCCGGATTGTTGCCTGGCTTCTGTTTTTTTCAATCTCCAGATATTCCAAAAAATTTTGTTTCAGTTTTTGCAGGGGATTATTCATAGCTAAATTGTACGACACATATGTTTTTTATTCAAATATCAAACACTAAACACAAAATTCTAAATAAATTACATATTAGAGATTTCAATGTTCAAACTAAATTTGGCTAAATTATTGAAATATTGTGATTTATTTGGAGATTTAGAATCTTAGATTTAGAATTTCCTAATAATTGACAAAAAAGGCACTATCTGTTATTTTTTCAATGTCTAACCAGTTAAACTGCGGTTCTCCGGTAGAAGCGAAAGAGGGAGCGCTACTCGGGAATCAGCGTATTTTTAGGAGAATATATGGGTCTTTCGAAAGAAAAGAAACAAGATCTAATCAATAAGTATAAAACTCACGAGGGCGATACCGGATCATCCGAGGTACAAGTTGCCATTCTCACGGAAGAGATTGAGGAACTGACGGAGCATCTGAAAAAGCACAAAAAGGAT
>Ga0172379_10002799_pt1 | contig 29657 bp, 19 predicted proteins | sample GrowelOW334metaG_FD_119756 | JGI IMG/M metagenome (GOLD analysis project Ga0172379, IMG submission 119756) | Groundwater microbial communities from an aquifer near a municipal landfill in Southern Ontario, Canada - Groundwater well OW334 metaG | ecosystem: Environmental > Aquatic > Deep...
TTCGGTGAGGGACGGGCATCCACCACCGTGCCGCAAGACTGTTCTTCTGATACGGTGCTGAAGAGGGCATCACCTGCTTTAGCTTCTGCCGTCTCTGCTAGATGTGCCAGATACATACGACGACTGGCCTTGCCGAGGTAATGCATGCGCGCCACCACCTCTTGTCCTGGGTAGCAACCTTTTTTGAAATTCACGCCGCCGATCACTTCGAAGTTGAGCATCTGCGGAACAAAGGCTTCGAGCGTGGCCGCTTGCACGAAAGGCACGCCCGCGCGGATGTCCAGCCAATCCCAGCAGGGTGAGCCAACAGCGCGCAAAGTGGAAAGTGCTTGCCACAAATCGATGGCGCGTTGGGGCGTGGTGGTGAGTTGAAAGCGGTTCGCTTCACGACACAGGATGCTGTCTGCGCCTTGCGCCACGACATCCATCGTTTGTTGCGGCAGTTCGGGGTAGAGTGCTTGCAAGGTCTTGAGGGCATCAGCACCTGCGACACCGACACTAACCGACTCGGCGCTCACATCGACGATCTTCACCTTGCTGCGCAGCACATACATGGAAAGCTTCTTGCGAATCTGCTCGGTCAGGCTGTGATGCAGTTGCAGCACATAGTCGTTGCCATCACGCCAGATCAGCATGCTCGCCAACATGCGTCCCTTGGCGTTGTTGAAGCTGGAGAGCTGGGCACGATTCGAGGTGACTTCGCGGATGTCGTTGGAGAGCAAATTCTGCAAGAACGATTGCGCATCCTCGCCCGTGACTTTGAGCAAACCGAATTGCGAGAGGTCGCAGCGTATGGCTCCATCGCGGGTGGCGATGCGTTCAGCGGCGGCATCACCGAAATGTTGAACGACGCTGTCTTGCAGATGTGCGCCTTGGGTGGAGAGAAAGTTTTGCCAGTCTTGATTCATGGTGGTATCCGTTTTGCGAGTGCCGCAATCTTACCTTGATGAGGCTCCTTCGGCTAAACTCTCGCACCATGAAATCCTTGTTGCTTGCCCTGTCTTTGTTACTGCTCACCGCCTGTGATGGCGCGCTGTGGAACGATCCCTATCCGGCTGACGATGCAAGCAAGTCCATCCTCTACACCGCGTTCACCGAGCGCCCCAAGCACCTTGACCCCGCACAGGCTTATAGCGAGAACGAATACGAGTTCCTCGCGCACATCTATTCGCCACCACTGCAATATCACTATCTTAAGCGTCCGTATCAGCTTGTGCCCTTGGCAGCGAGTGAGATGCCATCTGTGCGTTATTTGGATAAAGACAAGCGCCCATTGCCTGCGACTGTCGCACCACAGCGTATCGCCTACAGTGTGTATGAAGTGCGTATAAAGCCGAACATGCGCTACCAGCCGCACCCTGCATTCGTCGCTGAGAACATGAAGCTTGCGGAGGTGGATTTGGCAGGTGTCCATACCTTGAGCGATTTCAAACAAACCGGCACACGCGTCGTCACTGCTGCCGACTACGTGCACCAGATCAAACGCCTCGTACATCCGCAGCTGCACACGCCCATCGCGGGTGTCATGGGCGAGTACATCGTCGGTCTTAAGGAATATGCCGCTACGTTGCAAGCGGCCAGCAAGGCGCCAGGTTTCATCGATATCGATAAATATCCACTGAGCGGCGTCGAGGTGGTGAATGACACAACCTACCGCATCACCATTCACGGTAAATATCCGCAGTTCGCCTACTGGCTGGCGATGCCCTTCTTCTCGCCTATGCCGCAAGAGGTAGAGCGTTTCTATGCGCAAGCGGGAATGAAAGAACGCAATCTCACGCTGGACTGGTGGCCAGTGGGGAGTGGGCCGTACTACCTGTCGGAGAACGATCCTAACCGCCGTATGGTGATGACGAAGAATCCGTATTACGACAGCGAGGCATATCCGAGCGAAGGCGAAGCAGGGGACGCACAAGCTGGCTATTTGGCGGATGCAGGCAAGTCATTGCCGCTCATCGATCAAGTGGTGTTCTCGTTGGAGAAAGAGACCATCCCGTACTGGAACAAATTCCTGCAAGGCTATTACGATGCATCAGGCATCAGCTCGGATAGTTTCGATCAAGCCGTGCAAGTCAGCGTGAGTGGCGAAGCGGCAGTGAGTGACGAGATGAAAGTGCAGGGCATCACGCTCAATACCTCGGTTGCCACCTCAACCATGTACACCGGATTCAACTGGCTCGATCCCGTCGTGGGCGGCAACTCTGAGCGCGCCACCAAGTTGCGCCGTGCCATCGCCATCGCGGTGGACTTCGAAGAGTTCATCTCCATCTTCGCCAACGGGCGCGGCATCTCCGCGCAGTCACCCATCCCGCTCGGCATCTTCGGTTTCAAAGAAGGCAAGGATGGTATCAATCGCTACGTGTACGACTGGGTGGATGGTGCGCCAAAACGTAAAGCTATCGCCGAAGCCAATCGTTTGTTGGCGGAAGCGGGCTATCCCAATGGCGTGGATGCCAAGACCAAACAGCCATTAGTCATCCATCTCGACACCACCGCCAACGGCGTAGGTAACAAATCGCGCTTGGATTGGATACGCAAACAGTTCGACAAGATTGGCGTGCAACTTGATGTGCGCAGCACCGACTACAACCGCTTCCAAGACAAGATAAGACGTGGCGACACTCAGATGTATTACTACGGTTGGAACGCAGACTATCCCGACCCTGAGAACTTCTTGTTCCTGTTGCACGGGCCGCAGGGCAAGGTGAAGCAGGGCGGAGAGAACGCCAGCAACTACAACAACCCAGAATTCGACCGTCTGTTCGAACAGATGAAGAACATGGACAACAGCCCAGCCCGCCAAGCCATCATCAATCAAGCACTGGAGATATTGCGCCGCGATTCACCGTGGCTGTGGGGCTACCACCCCAAGCAATATGTCTTACAGCACGGCTGGTTGCACAACATCAAACCCAACATCATGGCCAACAACAAACTCAAATACTGGCGGGTGGATGCGGCACAGCGCGAGCAACTGCGTAGCCAGTGGAATCGTCCTGCGTACTGGCCGTTGGCGCTTGGATTCATTGCGCTTTCGTTGTTCGGTGTGTGGATGTGGCGAGTGCTGAAGAAGCGTGAGGATGCAAGATGATCGCCTACCTCATCCGCCGCATCCTCTACGCTATTCCCATTCTCATCGGGGTGAATCTGCTCACCTTCGCTTTGTTCTTCGTGGTGAACACGCCAGACGATATGGTGCGTATGCAGCTTGGGGTGAAGCGGGTGACTCCCGAAGCCATCGAGAAGTGGAAACAGCAGCGTGGTTACGATAAGCCGCTACTCATCAACAGCGCAGCGACGGGCACAAACACGCTCACTGACACCATCTTCTGGCAGAAGTCGGCCAGCATGTTCGTGTTCGATTTTGGATATTCAGATGACGGGCGCAGCATCGGGCGTGAGATCTCTACCCGTATGGGGCCAAGCCTAGCCATCGCGCTGCCGACCTTTCTCGTTGGCCTATTTGTGTATGTGAGTTTCGCCTTGCTGATGACCTTGTTCCGAGCGACTGCGCTCGACATCGTTGGCGTGGCTTTGTGTGTGGTGTTGATGTCTATCTCTGGTCTGTTCTACATCATCGGCGGGCAGTTCCTCATTAGCAAACTGTGGCATCTGGTGCCTATCTCTGGTTATGCGGGTGGCGCGGATAGTTTAAAATTCGTGGTGCTGCCCATCGTCGTCGGCATCATCGGTGGCATCGGTTCCAGCAGCCGTTGGTATCGCACCATCTTCCTCGAAGAGATCGGCAAGGACTATGTGCGCACGGCACGCGCCAAGGGCTTGTCCGAGTTGCGCGTGTTGTTCACCCATGTGTTGAAGAACGCGATGATCCCCATCCTGACTGGTGTAGTGGTGGTCATTCCATTGCTGTTCATGGGTAGCCTGCTCACGGAATCTTTCTTTGGCATCCCCGGTCTGGGTAGTTACACCATCGATGCCATCAACGCGCAGGACTTCAGCGTGGTGCGCGCGATGGTGTTCTTGGGTTCGGTGCTGTACATCGTGGGGCTGATACTGACCGACGTCTCTTACACGGTGGTCGATCCTAGGGTGAGGCTCCAATGAACTTCATCCCCGTCATCCTGTGGAGCGATGCATTGGTGTTCCTGCTCATCGCGGCATGCATCGTCGCGACAGTTTATGTGCGCAAACGTGAACATCTTTTGTTGCCATGGCGGCGTGTGGCGCAGAGCAGTATGGCGATGGTGTCGCTGTTGGTGTTGTCTTTGTTCTTGTTGGTTGGGCTGCTCGATACGCTGCACTTCCGCGTGGCACTGCCGCAAACCAATAACGGCGAGAAGGTGTATTCGCCTGAGGTGTTGAGCGTGTTCGACAAGGTGGTCGAACCGTTGCGCACCCATACCGAGAAGACCTATTCCTCTCCATTCGCGCTGACGCTGTATGCCAAAGAAAGCATCACGGATGCGCAGGGCAACATCGTGCGCGAATATCCAAGGTTGCGCTTTGGTGGGGCGCATCTGGCAGATGAAGTGGCACGAGATGTGGATGTGATGAAGCGTGCGGCGACAGGTGCTTTGATGGGCGCTCTCGTTGGTGGGCTGGTGGCGTGGGTGGTTAGACGACGGTTCGCGCAGACCGCTGTGTTCGTCACCATCCTTGTTGCATCGATCATCATCGGCGCTGTTGCCAATCTCGCCACTGCCTACCATGTACTCGGCACCGACAAGGTGGGGCAGGATGTGTTGTACCTCTCGCTGAAGAGCATACGCACTGGTCTCATCATCGGCACGGTGACGACGCTGGTGACCTTGCCATTGGCTTTGTTCCTAGGTGTGGCGGCGGGTTACTTCCGAGGCTGGGTGGATGATGTCATCCAGTATGTCTACACCGTGTTGAGTTCTATCCCCAGCGTGTTGCTTATCGCAGCGGCGGTGTTGATGATGCAAGTCACCATCGACACACATCCTGAATGGTTCACCACTTCCGCCTCGCGTGCTGATTTGCGGCTGGTGTTCTTGTGTCTCATCCTCGGTATGACGAGTTGGACGGGACTGTGTCGTTTGTTGCGCGGCGAAACTTTGAAGCTGCGTGAGATGGAATACATCCAAGCTGCGCAATCCTTCGGCGTGTCTTCCATGCGCATCCTCACGCGCCACATCATGCCCAACGTCATGCACATCATCCTCATCGCGCTGGTGATGGATTTCTCTGGATTAGTGTTGGCTGAAGCAGTGTTGTCCTACGTGGGCGTGGGTGTCGATCCTTCGATGATCTCTTTCGGTACCATGATCAATGGCGCGCGTTTGGAGATGGGGCGTGAGCCGATGGTGTGGTGGGCGCTGGCCTCTGCATTCAGTTTCATGTTGGTGTTGGTGTTGGCCGCCAATTTGTTCGCCGATGCGGTGCGTGATGCCTTCGATCCACGTTTGAATCGCACGGAGACCAAGTGATGACGAACTTGCTCAAGGTCGAGGGATTGGTCACCCAGTTGCGCAACGGCGCAAACATCGTCGATGGCATCTCGTTCGACATCGCGGCGGGTGAGACTTTTGCTTTGTTGGGTGAATCAGGCTGCGGCAAGTCGATGACGGCGCTGTCGTTGATGCGTCTGCTGCCCGATGGTGTGCAGAAGGCAGGCGGTGCGGTGCAGATGGATGGAGCATCGCTCTTAGAGTTGCCAGAGCGCGAGATGCGCAGTGTGCGCGGCGGTACGATGGCGATGATCTTCCAAGAGCCGGGGCTGAGTTTGAATCCGGTGATGACGGTGGGGCAGCAGATCGCTGAGGTGTTGGAGTTGCATCAAAGTTTGCAGGTAGATGCTGTGCTGCAGCGAAGTATTGAATTGCTTGATCAGGTTGGCATCCCCGATGCGGAGCGCCGTATCGATGAATATCCCTTCCAACTCTCTGGCGGCATGAAGCAGCGGGTGATGATAGCGATGGCGTTGGCAGGCAGTCCGCGTCTGCTCATCGCGGACGAACCGACGACCGCATTGGATGTGACGATACAAGCGCAGGTGTTGCAACTGCTACGCGATACACAGGCCAAGACTGAGATGGCGATGCTGCTCATCACGCATGACTTGGGTGTGGTGGCAGAGACGGCGCATCGTGTCGGCGTGATGTACGCTGGGCAGATCGTGGAGCAGGCATCGCGCGATGAATTGTTCGCGCAACCGTTGCATCCATACACTCAGAAATTGTTTGCAGCTTTACCCAGCGCAGGGCGTGCAGGGCAAGCCCTAAGTGCCATTCCGGGTAGCGTGCCGCCGCTGGGCAGTATCACGAATGGATGTCGCTTTGCACCGCGTTGTGACAAGGCGTGGGCCTTGTGTCATGCGCAGACGCCAGCATGGACAGTGGTAGGTGAGGGGCTGGGCGTGCGATGCCACTTATATGGAGAGGGCAAGGGAAGGGAGAAAGGGGACGAGGGAGAGGCAGAAACGGAGCAGAGGGTCGCCCCTTCACCCTTATCACTTCACCCTTCTCTACTGGAAGTCACAGACCTCAAAGTTCACTTCCCAATCCGCAAAGGTTTGTTGCAACGTGTCGTTGGCAGTGTGAAGGCAGTGGATGGCGTCTCGTTATCCATTCCAAAAGCTAGAACACTGGCATTGGTCGGTGAGTCTGGGTGCGGCAAGACGACGCTCGGAAAGTCGCTACTGCAACTCGTGCCAACCACTGACGGTAGCGTGCAGTTCGAGGGTAAAGAATTGCTCGGCACTGATGCCTCGCGTGCAGCGATGCAGATGGTGTTCCAAGACCCTTACGCTTCACTCAATCCCAAGATGCGGGTTGCAGAGATATTGGAAGAGGGGATGAGTGCGCTGAACATTGGCAACAACAGCGCCGAGCGGCAGGCACACATCGATGGGTTGCTGGATAAGGTAGGGCTGGCCCGCGACAGCAAGTGGCGTTATCCGCATGAGTTCTCAGGTGGGCAGCGCCAGCGCATCGCTATCGCACGTGCATTGGCGGTATCGCCACAATTACTCATCTGCGACGAGCCAACGAGTGCGTTGGATGTGTCGGTGCAAGCGCAGATATTGAATCTTTTGAAGTCGCTACAAGATGAGTTGGGGCTGAGCTATCTCTTCATCACGCACAACTTGGGCGTGGTGGAATACTTGGCGCATGAAGTGTGCGTGATGTATCTGGGGCGCATCGTCGAGCGCGGCACGACGGATGAGGTGATGCATTCCCCCAAACATCCTTACACGCAGGCGTTGCTGTCTGCTGTGCCACGTATCGACGGTGAAGGGCGGACGTTCATCAAGTTGGAAGGGGATATGCCGTCACCCGCGAATCCACCACAGGGCTGCCATTTTGCGCCGCGCTGTTCACATGCGATGCCAGCCTGCGCGACCTATCCTGAATCGACAGCACTCAGCGCGACGCATCGCGTGCGCTGTCATCTCTTAACTCAATAATACTAGCGGGAGTTGTAAGCGAGGCGGCTGACCGGTTTGGTGGCTGCAGCGCGTTTCACTTTCTTGGAAACGGATGGGCGGTTCTTATTGCTACGTTTTACGTTCGCGCGGCGAGGATAAGAAGCGCCCGGCAAGATGGTGAAGTGCTGGCCGACACGCAAGCGATGGCTGCCACGGTTCATTGCAACCAGGTTGGCCGAGCTGGTATGGAAGCGACGTGCGATGGTAGAGATGGTGTCGCCTTTGCGCACGGTGTACGAGAAGCCGGACATCTCTTGCACAGCCGTCGCATGCATATTGAATGGAGAGAACTCATCGTCATCTTCTGCCGGGACCAGCAGCGTCTGTCCATTGCTTTGAACTGCATACTTAGACAAGCCGTTGGCCGAGCGCAGTTGTTCTAGTGGGATGTCGAAGCGGGAGGCGATCTCTTGGAACGATTCGCCTTTTTCGCTCTTGTAAGATTTCCACGAGACCAAGCGTTGATCGCTCTTTTCCAGATTCGCACGGAAGGTGTCCACTTTATCCACGGGCAGCAAGATCACTTCGGCTTGGTCTTGCAAGATGACAGGACGGTTGTTGGCGGGATTGAGCGCTGTGAACTCTTCCATCGAGATCTCGGCCAAAGCCGCGGCGACCTTGATGTCCATTGGTTTGGATGGGGTGACGATGGCGAAATAGGGTTCGTTCGGAATATCACTGAGAACGAGGCCAAAACGCGCTGGATCACTTACGATGTTCTTAACAGCGAGCAACTTAGGGACATAGTTTTGAGTTTCGCGCGGCATCTTGATGTGCGAATAGTCAGTCGGTTTACCGAGTCTACGGTTCTTGGCTTGCGCACGAGCGACGGCACCTTCTCCCCAATTGTAGGCTGCTAGCGCTAGCTCCCAATCGCCGAACTGTTCGTGCAACTTTTCCAGATAATCCAAGGCACCATTGGTCGCGCCGATGACATCACGACGCTCGTCATACCACCAGTTCTGTTCCATGCCGAAGTGCTTACCTGTGGAGGGGATGAACTGCCAGATACCAGAGGCACTCGCGACCGAATTGGCACCGGGGTTGAATGCACTCTCGATGACGGGCAGCAACGCGATCTCAGTCGGGATGCCGCGACGTTCCACTTCTTCGACGATGTAGTAGAGGTAGCGTCTAGCGCGTTCGCTCATGCGCAAGACGTATTCGGGATGGCTTGCGTACCATTTTTCATGACGCTGGATGAGCGGATTGTTCAGCTCGTTCATGGCGAAGCCGCTACGGATGCGTTGCCATACATCTTCGTCGGGGATGGCAGACATCACTGGGTATGCTTCTTTGACGCTGGTCACTTCGACCTCGTCGTTGCTTGTCTCTATGGCTTTTGCGGGTGTAAAGAAGACACGTTTTGTGGGCGTCTCTGCAACAGGTTCTGGCGCAACGATCATCGCCTCGCGGATCGGTGCGGGAGCTTGTGATTGCTGTTCTAACGCGATGGTTGAGGTTGATGCAATCATTGTCGCAATAAACAAAGACAGCGCGGCTAAGCGCGCTGTCCTTTTGATGCTGATGTAACTGACTGATTGTTCGATCAACGAATTACCTCTATAAAATTTCCCGAGGATTCCTACGTCTTCACTAAAACCCAGTCATGCATCATTTGACGACTTCCTTCAGTTGCTCAAGGATGCCTGGGTTTTCAAGCGTAGAAACGTCTTGGGTGATCTCCTCGCCCTTGGCGATAGCGCGCAAGAGGCGGCGCATTATCTTTCCAGAACGTGTCTTAGGCAAGTTCTCTCCGAAACGGATCTCATCCGGCTTGGCGATCGGGCCGATCTCTTTACCCACCCAGTTGCGCAATTCTTCAGCCAGCTTCTTGGCTGCGGCTGCATCTGCGGGGCGTGCGCCCTTCAAGACCACGAAGGCGACAACGGCCTCACCCTTGATCTCATGAGGTTTGCCGACGATAGCGGCTTCAGCCACCAGTGGGTTGGATACCAGTGCGGATTCGATCTCCATGGTGCCTAGGCGGTGACCGGAGACGTTCAGCACGTCGTCGATACGGCCCATGATCCAGAAGTAGCCGTCTTCATCGCGGTGAGAGGAGTCACCCGCGAGGTAGGCCCCCTTCATCTCTTCAGGGAAGTAGCCCTTCTTATAACGTTCAGGGTCGCCCCAGATGGTGCGGATCTGCGACGGGAATGGCTTCTTGATGACGAGGAAGCCGCCGTGTTGGTCGTTCACCTCATCGCCCGCTTCATTCACGATGGTGGCCATGATGCCGGGCAAAGGCAGGGTGCAGGTGCCGGGTTTGATCGGCATCGCGCCTGGCAATGGGGCGATCATGTGGCAACCTGTCTCGGTCTGCCACCACGTATCTACGATCGGGCACTTCGCGTGACCTACGGTGTTGTAGTACCACATCCAAGCTTCTGGATTGATCGGCTCACCCACGGTGCCTAGCAGTCGCAGGCTGGAGAGATCGTACTTGGTTGGCAGGTCGCCGCCCAATTTGATGAGGGAACGAATCGCAGTCGGTGCCGTGTAGAAAGTGGTGACCTTGTGGTCTTGAATCATCTTCCAGAAACGTCCTGCATCGGGGTAAGTCGGCACGCCTTCGAAGATGACTTCAGTTGCGCCCATGGCCAGCGGGCCATAAGCCACATAGCTGTGACCCGTGATCCAACCCACGTCAGCCGTACACCAGAAGATGTCGGAATCTTTGTAGTCGAACACCCATTTCATGGAGACCATCGCACCTAGCAGATAGCCGCCTGTGGAGTGTTGTACGCCTTTTGGTTTGCCAGTGGAGCCGGAGGTGTAAAGGATGAACAATGGATGTTCTGCACCTACCCATTCAGGTTCACAGGTGTCGCCTTGTCCGGCGATGACGTCGTTCCACCAAACGTTGTTGCTATTCCATTGCACATCACCACCCGTGCGTTTGTAAACGATGACGGAATGCACCATGTCGCAACCACCGAAGCTCAATGCCTCATCGACAGCAGGTTTGAGTGCCATGGCTTTGCCGCCACGGAACTGACCGTCGGAGGTGATGACGGCGACGGCTTGTGCATCGGTGATGCGCTCATGCAAGCTCTTGGAGGAGAAGCCACCGAACACGACGGAATGGATTGCGCCGATACGTGCGCAACCCTGCATCGCAACGACTGCTTCGATGCTCATCGGCATGTAGATGATGACGCGGTCGCCTTTCTTGATACCGCGCTTCTTCAGGCCATTGGCGAATTGGCAGACGCGGGTGTGCAGTTCTTGTAGCTGACCTTGGTGACTTTGCCGTCATCCGCTTCGAAGATGATGGCGGTCTTTTGTGGCTGTGTCGTGAGGTGACGATCTAGGCAGTTGTAGGAGACGTTCAATTCGCCGTCTTCGAACCATTTGTAGAAGGGGGCGTTGCTTTCATCCAACGACTTGGTGAACGGCTTTTTCCATAGCAGCGTCTCGCGCGCCAATTTCGCCCAATACCCCGCATAGTCCTTTTCAGCTTCGGCGCACATCGCTTGGTAGGCTGCCATCCCTGACACGTTGGCCTGCTTGACGAAGGCCTCGGAGGGATTAAATACACGGTTCTCGTGCATGACGGACTGGATGTTGGACATGGTGGGTTCCCTTAGTTTTGGTTGTCTATTCAGACGCCAGCGATCTGCTTCAGATCAAAGCCCCATTTGGTAGGGTCTTCGGCGCTGGCGATGCTCTCCTGCGAACGGCTTAAGTCTATCATTTCCGGTGATATCGGCTCGTTAGACTTGGTAGAGAAAAACACTTTGACGATAGGCATCAAAAGGCTCTTCTCAGTTTGCTCGAGGACTATAGCCAGCCTTCCTGACTTGAGCCTTACTAAGGTGCCTGAGGGGTAGATGCCAATGGTCTTGACGAAGGCTTGGAAGATGCGCTCGTCAAAATGTCCATCCTTCCACTCCGCCATCTTGCGGATGGTGTCGGCAGGTTCCCAGCCATTCTTGTAGCAACGGTTGGAGGTCAGTGCGTCATACACATCGCACACCGCGCCCATGCGGGCGAACAGGCTGATCTCGCTCCCTGATAGTTTGTTAGGGTATCCCTTGCCGTCGACGCGCTCGTGATGATGTAGGCACACATCAAGTGCGGTCGCGGTGATGTCGGGTGAGCCGTTCAATATCTCCCATCCTTTCAGCGGATGATCCTTGATGATCTCGAACTCTTCGTCGGTCAGTTTGCCGGGTTTGTTGAGCACTTCGTCGGGGATCAACATCTTGCCGACATCGTGCAAGAGGCCAGCCAAGCCGGCTTCTTTTATCTCGTTCTCGCCGAGCCCTAGCTGTTTTGCAAGTGCGATCATCAGGGCGCATACGGCTACCGAGTGCATATAGGTGTAATCATCCTTGGTCTTTAAGCGAGCAAGGTTGAGAAAGGCCTCTGGATTGCGGGTGATGGATCGGCTGATCTCTTCCACCAGCGGGGCTGCCTCGCTTATCTTGATGGCGTTACCCATGCGTGCTTCTTTGAACATGGAGGTGACGGCAGCTTTGCTTTTCGCCTGCAACTTTCGAGCTGCCTCCAACTCTTGTTGGATAGATATCTTGGCGATCGCTTGGGGTGCTGCCGTGGCTATCCGTTGCAGTTCTTCAGCGATCCTTTGCTGTTGCTCCTCTGCTGAGACGGTTGGTACATCGCCCTCTACATCGAGTCCTTTTTCGGTGTCTATCCACACCTCTTGTAGGCCGCAGGTTTGTAATGTGTTGAGGTCTTGTGGAGATTCCAGCAGGAATGACTTTTTCCAGAAGGGATGGTCCATCCAGCTACCACACAGTTCTTGGATGTACATACCAAGCCGGATGTTGCGTACGGGAATCTTTTTGCGCATCGTGAGAATCTTGTCAGGTCAGAAAAATTGTCTGCGTGCCATATCGGCCAATTTCAGCCAAACTTTAGCTTCAGTATGAGGACGCTGCCGGCGAGTAGGAGGGTGACCGAATTGGCGATGATGATGGGCCAAGCAGATAACAGGATGCCATAGGCAAGCCACATCGCAACGCCGCTGGTGAATAGCGTATACATGGCGAGCGAGATGTCTTTGGTGTGTTTGGTTCGCCACACCTGCCACACTTGGGGGATGAAGGCGGTGGTGGTGAGTATCGCCGCCAAGCTGCCTATCAGTTCGGCAAGTTGCATCAATGCCCCTCGTGAGGGTCGGTATCCACCCAGAGTTGGTGTGCATCGAGTAGCAGACGATAGCGTGCTTCGTTGGCATCGAGGCGGGCGATGCTTTCAGCCAATGAGGCTTCCAATGCCTGTCGACGCGCGACCAATGTCTCTCCTAGGCTACTTTCGCCTAGGCTGTAAGCGCGTGCGACCAACTCGGCATTCTGGCGTAACGCAACGCCAGCATCCCGAGCCTGTTGCCATATCTGATAGTTGTTCACAGCTCGGGTGTATGCAGTGAAGATGTCTGCATCGAGGCGAGCGCGTACAGCGATCTCGCGATCCGATGCGATCTGTGCGGCAAGTGCGGCACTGTCAGCCGTAGCAGAACGTTGGCCAGATGGCAGTGGGATGGAGAAGTACACGCCGCTGATGCGTTGGCTGTTGTTCAGTTGCGAGGCATAGCGCAAGCCAAGGGTGGGGTCGGGTAAACGATCCGCACGCGCACGTTCAGATAGTTTGGATTGCAGGCGCGTTTCCGCTTCGATCAAGCCCAGTTCATGGTTGTGCTTGAGGATGCGCTGCTTCCAATGAGCAAGCTCCCCATTGATCGCTTGTGGATCTGTGGTGCTGATCTTGGCAGGTAGTTTGACTGCTGAAAACTGACGCGTCAGTTCGTTGGCAGCCAACTCGGCGCGTAAACGAGCTTGTTGTGAGGCGATACTGGCCAATGCGGTGGCCGCATTGACTTGGTTCAGTTCCATACGCGGCGCATCACCTGCTTTGATGCGTTTCTCCGTCATGGTGGCTTGTTGGGTGAGGATGTCGACCTGCTGTTGCCATTGGGAGAGTTGTGCACGCTCTCGTTGCCAGCTGAACCACAACTGCAACAATGTGCGGGAGGCTTCGTGGCGTGCGTCGCCTAGTCCATTCTCGCCACGCGCGACACCTTCGGCACCGATCTCGCTATCGATGAACATCTTGTTCGGTAGGCGGAATGGGCGCTCGATCGCGATTTCCCAATCGCGAAAACCTTCTTTTCCGCCTGGATTGAAGTAGTAGTCTTCATAAGCACCACCTCGTACAGTGAATTCGTAATCACCGCTGTCACGTTTACGTTGATTCACTTTTTCGATCTGCAATTGCGAGCGCGCATTCAGTACGTTGACATGAGAATCCAACGCGACATCGATCTGATCGTGAGGGGGGAGGTCGGGTAGTTCAGATGCTTGCGCGTGGCAGATCGCTCCAAACAAGATCCAGCCTACAACATGAATGCTTCTCATCCCAGCCTCCCGAATTCGATGACAGGGGTGATCCAATAAGCGATCTCCGAATTGGGTTCTTCGTGTTTCAAGTGGGCGATGAGTTCTGCGGCATCTTCATTGTTCAATACGGTGACGATTTGTACACGTTGTGAACGCCCGCGTACTTGTTCCAACATACTCGGGAGTTTTTCTTTTTGGCTCCCTCCCTCGATCCGAGTCAGTGTGAAACCACGTACCCAATCAGGATGTTCTAGTAAATGATCCACCAAGCGTTCTTCCAAAGACCTATGGCAGACCAAGGTCAGGCAACAATTCATCTCTTTCATGATATGACTTTAACTTTCTCCAGACCGAATCGGCGGTACAAGATGGGAAGCATGATGAGTGTCAGGATGGTCGAAGAAATGAGGCCGCCAGTGACAACGATCGCCAATGGCTTCTGGATCTCAGAACCTGGACCTGTAGCGAATAGCACGGGTAACAAACCGAATGCGGTGATGCTGGCAGTCATCAATACAGGGCGTAGGCGGCGCTTCGCCCCTTCGAACACCACATCGGTGATGCTCATCCCTTCTGCATGTAATTGGTTGAAGTAGGACACCATCACCACGCCATTCAAGACGGCGATACCGAGCAGGGCGATGAAGCCGACCGAGGCGGGGACGGACATGTACTCACCGCTGATCCATAGTGCAAAAACGCCACCGATCAAAGCGAATGGGATGTTGGTCAATACTAATGCAGCTTGTCGCACCGAGCCGAAAGTGGCGAACAGCAGCATGAAGATCATGCCAAGTGCGATCGGTACAACGACAGCCAAACGTGCGGCGGCACGTTGTTGGTTCTCGAACTGGCCGCCCCAAGTCAGGCTGTAACCTTCTGGTATTTGTATCTGCGCGGCAACGGCGGCTTTGGCTTCTTCGACGAAACCGACCAAGTCACGGTCACGCACGTTGCTTTGCACTACCACCATGCGCTGTCCATCTTGTCGATCTACCTTGACGGGGCCATCCGCACGCTCCAACTTCGCAACGACGGAGAGTGGGATAGCCTGACCGTTAGGGAGTGGTAGCGTGAGAGCAGAAAACAAGGCAGGCGATTGTTGGATGTCGGAGTCGCCGCGCATGATGAGCGGAGTGCGCCTAGCCCCTTCGATGACCGTACCCAGTTGTTGGCCTTCGATCTGTCCACGCAGAGCGGTAGATATATCGTCGACACTCAATCCCAAACGTCCAGCCGCCATGCGGTCGATGATGACGCGGTAATACTGCACGCCACTGTTTTTGACGGTGAACACGTCCTCGCTGCCTTCGATGCCTTCCAATACCTTCACCATCTGTTCGGCGGTCGCATTGAGTTTGTCGAGGTCGCTACCGAATATCTTGATGGCGATGTCGCCGCGAGCGCCCGTGAGCATTTCGGATACGCGCATGGCGATGGGTTGGGTGAAACTGTATTCGACACCAGGAAAGTCATCCATCACTTTTCTGATGTGGTCGATGATGGCGACCTTGTCTTCCGCTTGCCATTCACTCTGGGGCTTCAATACGAGGAAGTTGTCCGTCTCGTTCAGGCCCATGGGGTCGAGGCCGAGTTCATCAGCCCCAGCACGTGAAACCATGCCGCTGACTTCAGGCACTTGCGCCAGTATCGCGGCTTGGATGCGTTGGTCCATTTCGGATGTTTGTGCGATATTGATCGAGGGGAGTTTAGACACCTGCATGATGATGTCGCCTTCGTCCATCTCCGGCATGAAGGTCTTGCCCAGCATCATAAAGACACCCACAGTCACCACTAGCATAGCGAGTGCGCCTTTGATGACCTTGCCTTCGTTATTCAAAGCGCGCTGTAACAGCGGTGTGTAGAGATTCATTGCCTTACGTACCAACCAAGGTTCGCCGTGGTCAGCTTCCTTTAATAGGAAGGAGGCGAGCATAGGCACAAAGGTGAGTGACAACAACAGCGAACCCGCCAGCGCGAATACGATGGTCAGTGCAACGGGAATGAACAGTTTGCCTTCCAAGCCTTGCAAGGTCAGCAAAGGCAGGAACACTATGATGATGATGGCGACACCGGCTGCAACGGGGGTGATGACCTCTTTTACCGCACGGTAGATGACGTGCAGATGAGGGATGTGTTCCCGCTTATGGGCGAGATGATTGATGATGTTCTCCACCACCACTACCGCCGCATCGACCAGCATGCCGATGGCAATCGCTAGTCCGCCCAGTGACATCAGGTTCGCCGACATGCCGAACTCTTGCATCAAGATGAATGTGATAAGTACAGCGAGTGGCAAGGTCAATGCAACGACCAATGCGGCGCGAAGATTGCCCAAGAATAGAACTAGCAATATCACGACGATGAGGATGGCCTCGGTGAGTGATTTGGTGACGGTGCCAACGGCGCGTTCTACCAAACTGCCGCGATCGTAGAAGACTTTGGTGGTCACGCCTTTGGGTAGCGTCGGCGCTAGTTCATCCAGCTTCGCGCGAACGCCATCCACTACCTTTTGCGCATTCGCTCCGCGTAGGCCAAGCACCAGTCCCTCTACGGCCTCCCCTTTGCCATCCTGGGTGACTACACCATATCTTGTGAGTGCGCCGATACGAACTTCAGCGACATCACCTACGCGCGTCGGATTGCCTTGAGAGGTGGAGATGACGATGTCGCGTACGTCTTGCAAGGTCTTGACGCTACCTTCGGCGCGTACCAACAAAGCCTCATCGCCGTCGCTGATGCGTCCTGCACCGTCATTGCGGTTGTTCGATTGAATGGCTTCTTGCAAAGCGGCAAATGAGATTCCATGAGATGCGAGTGCATTATGGTCAGGGACGATCTCGAAGCTACGCGCCATGCCACCCAGCGAATTCACATCGGCTACTCCCGGTAAGGTGCGCAGAGCGGGGCGAATCGTCCAATCCAGAATCGTGCGACGTTGTTCCAGTGAGATGCCTTCCCCCTCGACGGTGAACATGAACATCTCACCTAGCGGGGTAGTGATGGGGGCAAGTCCGCCCGATACGTCAGAGGGAAGGTCGCGGACGGCATTGTTAAGACGTTCTGCGACTTGCTGTCTTGCCCAATAGATATCCGTTCCATCGGTGAAGTCGATGGTGATGTCGGCGATGGCGTATTTGGAGATCGAGCGTAGTACACGTTGGTTGGGGATGCCCAACATCTCTAATTCGATGGGAGCAACGATGCGCGCTTCCACTTCCTCGGGGGTCATACCCGGGGCTTTCATGATCATCTTGACTTGAGTGGTCGAGACATCAGGAAAAGCATCGATTGGTAGTTCGTGGAATGCACTGAAACCAGCGCCCACGACCAAGAGTGTGAGTGCGCCAGACAGCAGGCGCTGAGTCAGCGAGAACTCGACTAATTTAGACAGCATCACTCGCCCCCGCCAATACCCATCGCAGAAGATTTCAGAGCAGAGATGCCTTGCACGGCGATCTGTTCGTCACCCTTGAGTGCCGCACTGATGACGCTAGATTGAGCGCCCTCGCTCAAAACAGAGACTGCTTCGGTGCGGAAGCCTGTCGGTGTCTTGATGAAGAGGAGAGTTTTGTTGTCGAGTCTAGATAAGGCGTTGTTAGGGATGTTCCATTGAGCGGAGCCGCCACTCTGTGTGGAAATCGTGGCTTCAACGAATTGGCCTGGACGCAGATTGGACACGCCATCGTTGATCAGGGCGCGAACCAATATGGTTTGATTCCCACCGCTCAAGCTACGTCCTACTGCGGTCAGCTTGCCTTTTGCATCGAAGGCTGGAATCACAACGGCCGCCCCCGCTTTTAGGTTGCGTGCGCTGGACAGAGGAACTTGTATCTCTAATGCTAGTGGTTCCAACTTGGCGACTTTAAAGAGCGGTGTCGCCGCATCTAAACGTTGGCCTGAGCTTGCGGTCTTTTCGAGGATCACGCCTTCGATGGGGGAGGTGATGGAAAGCACGCTGCTCAGGCTGTTATTCGACTGCAGGTGTTCGATGGCGTTTTCGGACATACCGGAGAGCTTGAGTGCTTGTTTGCGTTCAGACATGGCTGCATTTGCTTCGCGCTGCTGGCTTTGAGTGGCGCGCAGGCGGCTTTCAGAGATGATCCCATCCTTCCATAACTGCTCATCACGTAAAAGATTCTCTTTGGCAAGTTGGGACTGGGTATATGCCTGTAGCAGCCCACGTTGAGCCTCGGCGAGCGCAGGGCTTTGCAAAGTTGCGATCACTTGACCTTTGGTCACCGAATCTCCTACGCCAACAAATGTCTGTTCGACCATTGCTGCTAAAGGTGTGCTGACTGTGAATAGCTGATTGCTTGGGATAACGACTTCGGCGGGCATTCCCGAGAGCTCACCCTGTTGCTTTGGCGGGAGTGGTGCGGTCAAGATGCCTAATTTATTTATTTGAACTGCGGATAGCGCGAGGTCTTGAGCTGATACGTTGTGAGTAAGTTGGAGTATTGCTAGTACAGATATGCAAATTCTTTTCATTACGTTGTTTCTCCGAGATGCGCTCTCAAAATTCTGTAGGGAGTGATTCTAATTTAACTACCGATTACATGTAGCATCATGAAGATTGGTTCGTATCATATGTACTTTCATCGGGCGGGTAGGCTTGCGATTGGCTATTTAGTTCCCATCGCACTGTATTCAGTGCGGCAAGATGCGCGAACGCATCCACATCCCAGCTTATTTTGAATAAGCGCTTGACCGAGGTGTGCTACATCCATACAATGCCGCCCCTCAGACGCGGGGTGGAGCAGTCTGGCAGCTCGTCGGGCTCATAACCCGAAGGTCGTAGGTTCAAATCCTGCCCCCGCAACCACAACATCTTGATTAACAAGGACAATTTTGTTAATCAAGACGCTGAAAGCACCAAAGTTAAAACTTTGGTGCTTTTTTGTTTGTGGGATCTGGGTCAATCAGGGGAGGGCTCATTTTCAGCTCAAACGAAGGGTGCAAACCGTTGAATGAGACATTTCTACGGAATTGGTCATTTTTAGCCATTTCCGTTTACACAAAATTCCGGCCTCCCCCCGTTGCCGATATTTGAGGCGATTATGCGAACTACTGTGTCAATGAGGATTCCGACAGACATAGCGTCTTAGTCAGGACAATTTCAACTGCACCTTCCCAGACTTCCTACCCGGGGTACCCTTAGGAATACATCCAGACGCCCTGCACTTCATGCACTCGACCTTCTTGCCACCAACAAATGTGGTCGAATGGCAAGACATAATGTCACCCTTGGCCGTCAACTCAGATAATTGAACGAGCGTCTTGGCAAGGGGAAGACCAACAGCCTTAGCGATGTCTGAGTCGATGCTCTCACCCTTGGCTTTGAGATAGTCGAGAATCTCTTTCATGTGAATAGCAAGACTGGCGTTGTTACCAGCCTTGCGTACCTCAAATATTATTTCTTACTGCCATTAACAGCAGCCTTCAATGTGGCGCCGGCCTTGAATGCTGGGGCCTTGGAAGCCTTGATCTTCAATGCGGCACCTGTTGCTGGATTTCGACCATTACGAGCCGCACGCTTACGTACCTCGAATGTGCCGAAGCCAACTAAAGCAACGCTGTCGCCCTTTTTCAGAGTGGTGGTGATGATTTCAATCAGAGCTGCGATGTTGCGGTCTGCGTCAGCCTTGCTACTGCCAGTTTTTGTTGCCAATGCGTCGATCAGTTCTTTGCGGTTCATTTTCGTGATGCTCCCTAAGAAATTGAGATGTATTGCCGTTTTTGAGTTTCAAAAACAGCTGATTTATATCATATAACGCAGGATGTGGTGGAATTTCCCCTATGTGATCATGAGGTATGGGGGAATACGAAATCGCTAAAGTATTTAAACTTGAAGCCAATATGGGCGAATCCTGAGAGTTATGAGCGAGCTTCTATGAAGTAATTATGTCTGCATTTGATTAACTAATCCGCCATTGTTGAGGCCACGTCGTTGATGCATTCAAGTTTCTCGATTAAACCTCGGGAAATTTCCTTAGCCCTAGGCCAAACTTGGGTTGGCTGGAATGACAATATGGCTTGCAACCCGACCTCAGCGGTATCTAGCTGATGCTTAGGGGGATACACAATTGGTAGCCTTCTCCACGGATAACGCGGATGGATTCGGTTTCGGCGCCACAGAGGATTAATTTTTTGCGCAAGGTGCTCAGTCGGACTTGCAGTGCATTGGCGCTCAGCTCATTTTCTGTTCCAACCAAGTGAAACGAGACCTGCCAATACTGGAGCGTATATTCTGGAGCAGTAGCCAACGCAGCTAACAGTCTGGCTTCTGGCTGCGAGAGTTTCACATCTGCAGCCGGGCCGGTGAGGAGAAACTTGTCAAAATCTAGGGCCCATTCTGGCAGTTGAGATTCCTTATCACGGACTCGACGGCCGAGTGAGTTCAGGGCTGCAACCAATTCCAGTGGATCGACTGGTTTTGGCAGATAGATGTCCGCGCCTGACTCATACCCTTCTACACGTTCGTCTAGGCGAGTACGAGCGGAAGTGATTACGATGCCGGCACTAGGGTGTGCTTTGCGTATCCTGTGTGCCAGAGATATGCCATCTTCACCGGGGAGGTTCAGGTCCACGATGTATAGATCTGGCGGGATAGGTAGTACGGTATCGTCCACATCCTCTGCGCAGGGCACCCCGAAAACATGGAATCCTGACTGCTCAAGGAACATGGCGGTGGTTTCGCGCAATTTGTCGTTGTCCTCGATGAGCATCACCGACAATTTTGACTTCATAGTGCTTTCCGTGCAGTTGTTGTAGCGGTGAGACGGAAGCGTACCTGATCAGCGTCCGTGACGTATTCAAGTCGAGCATCGAGCATCTGTGCGAGTCCTCGCGAGAGATAGAGTCCCAAGCCGGTGCCGGATTGTGTCGCGGCTTGCCGGCTACGGTAATACTTGGTGAAAATCTTTTCTGGGTCCGGCCATCCGCCTGATCCGGGGGGATTGGCGACCTCGATATGCACTTGATGATCACTGGGATGGTGCAAGATCAAGACCAAAACCGGCTTGTCAGGTGAGCCATACTTCAATGCGTTCTCGACGAGGTTCTTCAATATCACCTCTAGGTAGATCGGGTCGGTGTGCAGCCAAATATCCTGATTCAGACCGCGATACTGTATTCGTTCCGCTCCTGGGAGGTTCTGGCAGGCTTGTTGCAGTAATGGCTCCAACGGGAAGTCGACCGAGATGATGCGCAGGTTGCCGTCCTCGATATCATTGGATTGCATACTGCGGTCTAGGAGATGCCGGATGGTTTCGGATAGTTCGTTGATGTCGCTGGATACGGCTTGTGGCAGACCGCGGACGGCGCCGAGCATGCGAATCGAAGCGAGAGGGGTTTTAATCTCGTGGTTGAGCATGGACAAGAGTTTATCTTTCGCCTCGCGGTGTTTCTGTTCTTGTTCTGCCTTGGTGCGATGGTTGAGGTTCTGGGCATACAGCACTTTCTCTCGTTGATGAAAGCGATGGTTGCGATATTGCAGCACGATCAGCATCAGGATCGTGCTGTACAGACTGTATGTAATAGGGGCGTAGAGAAGGATGCTGTGACTGGTCTGTAGCAAGCCGGTGATCAAAGCTGCATATATGCTGATAGTCAGAGTCACCAGCCAGCAATATCCTATGATGAGATGTCGCGGCACCAGAACTTGGGGGAGATCATCGGAGGATGGGGGTGCCTTGGAAATATGAGCGATGACCAGAGCGATGAAAGGCATGATCATGATGAAGTACGAATTGATCTGTAAGGCAGTGGAGACCCGACCAGTTCCGATCAGCACAAGTTCCGTTACTGTAAACGCCAGTAGATTGATATTGACAGCGTTCACCCATCTTGGGATCACTAGGTTTTGTCTTAGCAAAAGATAGATATACAGCAAACCACTAACGGCATAGAGGGGCACACTCAGTGTGATTGAATAGTCGATCACCCAGGGCGGAAGTTGATGGCCGAAGAAATAACGGCTGAGTCCTGAGGCAGAGAATGAAAATATCCAGTTCATGGACACGGATACAAGGTACAGCTTTATCAGGATGCTTCTGTCCGTGGCCAGTAATACTAGTCCCCAGAGCAGGCTGAAGGTGATTCCACCCATTAGGATCGAGCTCCAAGCCACATCTTGGGTATTTACTTGTTCTTGTTCGCGTTCATTCCAGAGTTCGAAATGCGCAGTCCGGGTGCTGGTTGAGCGGATTGCCAGCCATAGATCGCGGGGGCGGTCGCCAGCCTGCAGCTTGAACAATATGGCGGCCGATGGTTTTTCGTCGGCATGCATGGCTATGCTGTCCCCGTGCACGATTGGAGCTTCTCCTGTGCGCAATGGGTCGTATAGGGTGATTTGGTCTAGATAGGTGGGGCGAATTCCGAGGTAGAGTGTGTCACTCGGTGCGACGTGTGCCGGGGCGGGATCGATTCTCAGACGGACCCATATCGTACCGTCTCCATAGCCTCTGCTAAGGAAGCCATCGAAGCGGTTTCCGGGGAGGGGCTTGACCTGATCCAGTGTCATGGATGAAGCAGAGTCTGATACCCAGCTCTGATCGACGATGCACTTCTCACAAGCGTGGGCGGCGCCTGCAAAAGTCAGGATTCCCGCTAGCACAACCCAGCTAATAAGTATCCAAATCGATTTTATGGAGAGATGATTTCGCATCCTTGCATTTTGCCAGACTCACCCAAGTGGGGCTTGACAAGTTGCTTGAACCTTAGCCTAGAAAGCTTATCTCGTGTATCAGATCACAATTAGCGGAAAACATAGTCGATACCCTTCACCTCGAATTGCGCGAATGGATTCGTTTCTGGCACCACAAAGTTTGAATTTTTTTCGTAAGGCGCTGATGCGTACTTGAAGTGTGTTGTTGCTAAGCTCATTGTCTGGGCCGACTAGATGTAGTGAGGACTGCCAGTATTGGAGCGTTTGTTGAGGGGCTGTGGCCAAGGCTGCAAGTAGCTGTGTCTCTGGTTTTGAGAGTTTAGCTTTGGATTCGGGGCCTGCGAGGTACATCCGGGCAAAATCGAGTGTCCAGCAGGATGAGTGAGATTCGTCATCCTTACTTCGGCGTACGACAGAGTTCAAGGCGGCGACCAATTCTTGTGAAGCGACAGGTTTGACCAGATAGATGTCAGCCCCAGATTCGTAACCGACCACGCGGTCATCCAGATGAGTTCGCCCAGAGGTGATTACGATGCCAGCACGTGGATTGCCTTTGCGCAACCTGCGTGCCAAAGAGATGCCATCTTCTCCTGGCAGATTAAGATCCACGACATACAGATCAGGAGGTCTGGGCAATTCAAGATCGTCCACATCCTCCGCACAGGAGACACCTGAGACATGGAAGCCGGCATGCTCCAAGAGTAGGGTGGTGACCTGTCGCAATTTATCGTTGTCCTCGATGAGCACGACAAGAAAGTGAGGCTTCATGACGCTCGCTGCCAAGTTATGCTGGTTTCTTGGTAGAGGTAGGTCAGCTTCACATCCGTGACATATTCGAGTCGTACATTGAGCAACTGTGTTCATTCCTTGAGAGATTTCAGGCATCAACCCGCTCCCAGAGCGGATTGAATTTTTGGAGGCAGTATAGCCGCAAAATGGCATTAACGTTTTCAACTCAGAATGGATTCACTCTTCGTGGCTATGGTGCTGTTACAGGTGAGGAACGCGTAGTTATCCTAGGCGACACTTTGCTCATTCCATGAGGTGGCATACCTGCCAGCGCAAGTTGGAGAAGGCATTTCGTCGAATGTATAGAGAATTCTGAATCTTCCCCGTTGGGTTTGAACTGCTAGGTGTGTCGCTTGGTCGAGGATAACTGTCCTTGACAGAGTGCGCTTCTGGCATATCCAAAGTACCCGTTCTATCTGCATCATCAAGCACTGTTTCATTGGCCAGCAGACACTTTTGCCGGCTTCGCCGTTCGGCGACCTCAGCTGGCCTCAGGTTTGGCTGAGACTCTTTGATATTGTGAATGAGATTAGTTCTGCCTTTTTTAAGACAGGTGGGGTTTGTATTGATTTTTCTGAAGTGTCAACGGCCTGAGTAATGGACTGGTTTGGAAAATATATCGTTTTACTTGTCGTGCTGGTATGTGAAATACCTGCAGGGGATGTGCACGCCCAAGCTGTGGACGGCGGATCGGCATCGGTAGTTGAAGGGGCTGCAGATGGCTCGGCTACTTCAATACTAACTTCGGATCAGCCGGATTCCAACGTAGCTGCCCCGCAAGGGCAAATTGATCACACGCAGCCCACATGTGAGGCTTGGCGGCAGAAGTCTGTACCGCTTGATCCGGAATCCCATCTCCCTGTGCCTGTGGATGCGCCTTGGGCAGCGATCTCCTCACAAGACATCGTCGGTGACGAACTGGTTGCGCATGTCGCATCAATCAAGGTCGATGTGGGTCGACAGGATCAGACCCTCACCATGCTACCGGCAGATGGTTTGGGACTTGTGCCGGTGACAGTCCAACTGTTGGATGGTTGCGGGCAGCTGATGAAGGGGCGTGTCCCGGTGCGGGTGGATGCAGGTTATCTGCGCATCGTCACCAAGTCATCAGGCAGTGCCGGCGAGCAAGCCGGCAGTTATACAGGCAAGGCTGCGCTGGTTGCCGAGGATGGTAGTCTGAGATTCGATCTGGTAGCGCCGACCTCTCCGATGGAAGTGCCGCTTTTGATCCGCGCGGGTAGCAAAGAAGGAAAAGGAAAGGTTAGCTTTTCACCGGACCTACGCCCTTTGATCGCTGCGGGCTTGATCGAAGGGGTCATCCATCTGGATTCCAAGGGGGCGCAATCGATCACGCCTTCAAGCGGCATCAATGACAATTTTGCCAACGAGTTGAAAAGTTTCCAACGTCAGTTCAACAACGGGAAGCTCTCCACCGCTGCGCGAACTGCTTTCTTCGTCAAAGGTGCGATCAAGGGCGAATACCTGCTGACCGCGACCTTCGATACGGATAAGCCGCTACCGGGCAGGACACTGCAGGATGTCAATCCGGACAAGTATTACCCGGTCATGGGGGATTCGGCGGTGCGTGGCATGGAAGCCAAGTCGTCGAGCCGGCTCTATGTCCGCCTGGACAATGGCAAGAACTATGCACTGTATGGCGATTTTGCGACCGGGGAAGGGTTTAGTCAGCAGTTGGGCGGGGCGGGTGTCGGCAGTCTGAAGCAGCGAGACCTGGGGCAATACAACCGCACCATGACCGGACTGCGGGTGCATCGCGAGAATGAGCAGGGTTTCCTTGATAGCTATGTCATGCGGGATACCCTGCGCCAAGCTATCGAGGAATATCGAGCCAATGGGACGTCTGGTCCGTTCTCGGTGGGGAACCGCTATGCACTCGAGAATAGCGAGAAGATAGAAGTGATCGTGCGTGATCGCAACAATCTTTCGCGCATCGTGTCAGTGATGCCACTCGTCAGGTTCGTGGACTACATCTTCGAACCGTTCAATGGGCAGATCTTGCTCAAGGCGCCGCTGGCTTCGCTGGATGGCGACCTGAACCCGGTCTCATTGCGTATCACCTATGAGGTGGATACTGGCAAAGACCCGTTCTGGCTGCTTGGTGTGGCGGGGCAGCGGCATCTTGATGAGCAGATCGAGATCGGTGGTTCGTTCATGAAGGACTGGAACACATCCGCGCCGAGTGGCGGTGTGGGGTATGCGACCACAACGGGCAGCGCCACGGCGCAGCCTCGAGAGATGCGTCAGTTATTAAGCGCGAACGTGGGTTTCCAGCTTTCACCGGAATCGAAGCTGGTTGCCGAACTTGCGCAAGCTAACAGTGCGACGCTCACTGGGGATGTGAGCGGCTGGGCGGGACGTTTCGACTATGCGGGGCAAGGGGTCTATACGAGTCCGCTGTCGCTCGAGACGCCGCTCAAATATTCATCACGGGTATGGGGCGGGGAGTCGCAAAAAGACTTCAATAATCCGGCGGCATCGTTCACCAATGGCAAGGAAGAGGTAGGTATCAAGGTCGCCGCGGAGTTGACCGAGGATACGCGACTATTCCTGTCCGGCATCCATGATGCTAACAAGGCATCGAACACGCGACGGGATGCCGAATCTGTACATATTGAGAAGACGCTGGATGATCGCTGGGTCGTGGATGGTGGTGTCCGCCATATCTATCAGAGCGCGGGAGTAGGCAACTCCCTATCAAGCAGTGCATCGGGTATCACCTTGCCTGGGCAGGCGCCGATCTATGGGGCGTCCGGGCTGAATCCATCAGGTGCTGGTTTCTGGGGTACGGGCGCGGCGATCGACCCCGTGACAGGTCAGCCCCAGACCATGCTGAACGGCCAGGTTCTGAATTCCGGCCTTACCAGCCCAGAACTCAATGTCTGGACGGTGAAGGGGGGCGCGACCTATGCGCTCAAGGAAAACTGGCATGCCGGCGCAGAAGTCGGGCACGACATCGGTCTGGCCAGCAATCCTTACTGGACTGCACTGAACACCGATTATCGCCATCGTAACGGGCGTTTGTTTGCACGCTATGAGATACCGACGGGGCAGGCGACCGCTGGTGGGGATTACAAGCTGACGGAGAGTGCCAGCCTTTATGGTCGCTACGAAAATATAAAGGGGTTGGTGTCCAATTATGCGTTGGATAGCACGACGAAGAGCGAAGCATGGGTATTCGGTGTGCGCCAAGCGAATAGTGCCGGCATGGAGGGCTTTTCCGAGATGCGCATGCATGCTGGGATGAATGCGCGCGAGCTGGAGAATGCGACCGGAGTGCGCAACACCTTTGATGTCAACGCAGACCTCAAGGCAAACGTGAGCGCGGAAAGACTCAAGATATTGAGCGGCACTCGGCGTGGTGCCTCAGCCTTGGGGGGCGGTCTGGATTGGTCGGGGCCGGACTGGAAGGGCACCGCCAGGCTCGAATGGCGCCAACTCGATCCGACTGCCGGCGTAGCCATCAATGATACGACGGATAGCTGGCTGAATTCGCTCTCGCTGTATAAGCGCGTGGATGAGGATTGGTCGGCGCTGTTCCGTAACTACCTGTTGACGACGGACAATCGCTCGCTCGCTGGGAACCAGTTGCAGAACCGCTTCCAGGCTGGGGCAAGTTACCGTCCCGTGGATACCAATGATCTCGATGTTCTGACGCGTTACGAAAACAAATACGAGCGGAATCAGGAGTTGTCCCCAGCCGAGTTGCGTGTGGCGCATATCGTCTCGGTGAATCTCAACCAGCACCCGGAGCGGGAATGGTGGACGATGGTTCGCGTCGCTGCCAAACAAGTCAATGAGGACCTCTCTGGTATGCCGGACAGTTTCTCTGCTTGGATGCTCTCCGGCCGGGTGATCTACGATTTGAGCGCCACTTGGGATGTCGGTGTGATGGTGAGCACGCTCAGGGACGTCAAGACCGGCAGCAACCAGTATGCCTATGGCGCGGAGATCGGCTATCAGGTCGAAAAGAATGTATGGGCTGGTGTGGGATACAACCTTGCTGGATTCAGTGATCGTGACCTGACGGGCGGCGATTACACGCGCAGCGGCCTGTATCTCAACCTGCGGATGAAGTTCGACGAGACAGGTATCGAAAAGGCGGTGGGTGTCGTCAAGGCAAGGTTCGAGGAAGAGCAATGATGATCGGCAAGTTCATGAACATATCGCGTAGGTTGGTTGTCCTGATGGGGGGGCTGCTGCTCTCCTTCTTCTCGATAGCAGCCAGTGCCGCGACCTATTACCTTTACACGCCGATCACCGGCGCGAATACGACATTCGACTCATCGGTATCGTCGATCTGGCAATTCAATGTGTTGCAAAACTTTGATTTCGGGGGCGGCACATTCACCATCAAGCAAGGTGGCAGTGCGATGGATGACGCCCATCTGTCTATCTGTACTGCATTGCCGGTGGGTTACACAGGTGGAGATCCATGTCCGTCTGCGGGTGGCAACCTGGTCACAACGACGTCACTGTCGCGTGCTAACGTCAGTGGCCAGTACACACCCAGGACGATCAATTTTCCGACTCCCGTCACTTTGAGCGCGGCCTCGTACTATGTGGTGCTATGGTCTGCCACAGCGACGAGTGGCAAATTCCAGTATTTCATCAAAGGTGCCAATGCGGCATTCGTTGGCGATTCGAATCAGATCCCTATTTCAGGCTCGTTCCTGACCCTCAATAATCTCGGCCCCAATTTCACGTTGAGTAAATCCGGTAGCCCAACATCCGTAAGTAGTGGTGGGGCAATCAGTTACACATTAGGTATCGGGAATAGTGGTTCTGCCATATCCGGCACGACGGTTACCATCGCCGATCAGATGCCTGCCGGGGTCACTGCGACCTCTGTGACTGCTGGCACTGGCGTGTCCGGCGTGTCTTGCAGCAACCTGGGTTATGCCGGTGCACTGGTGACCTGTTCTGTGACTTTGAGTTCAGGGCTGGCAGCTGGCGCAGCGAATGGAAGTGCCACGATCACCCTGCATGCAACCGCGCCGAGCACGGCGGGCACAATCACTAACTACGCATCCGTCGACGCTGGTGGTGGCAATGCGCCGCCGGCACCCAGTGCCAGTTGTAGTCCTGCAACCAGCTGTTCGAGTGCCAGCACAACTGTAAACAGTGCCGCCAACTTCGTCCTGTCCAAATCCGTTTCCGCTACGACCGTACTGACGGGCAGCGCGTACAGCTACACACTCACGGTGACGAACAATGGCAGCGCGTCGAGCGGTGCGACGGCCTCGATATCAGAGGCACTTCCGGCCGGTCTGACGGGTATCTCTGCTACCAGCGGCACTGGTAATGCGGTGAATTGCGGCACTATGACAGCCGGCACGACAGCCAATTGTACGCTGACGTTCAGCAGTGGCAGTCTTGCCGCAGGTGCCAGTTCCAGCTTCACGATCAATGCCACCGCGCCCACGACGGCAAGCACTGTAGTGAACTATGCCTCGGTCGCGACGACGACCGGCGGTACGCCACCGACACCGGGCAGCGCTTGCACCACGAATAACTGTGCGAGTGTGACGACAATCGCCAGTGCGGCGAACCTGACCCTGACCAAGACGGCGAACGTAACGTCTGTGGCAACGGGTGGGCAGATTGTCTACACGATCACCATGACCAACAGCGGCTCGGCAACGATCCCCAAGACCCTTTTCCCCGTCGTAAAAGACCTGCTACCTGACGGGGTGACCTATGTGTCGTCGGCCGTGGGAACCTCGATCAATGCGGTCAGTTGTGTCACCACATCGAACCCGATCAGTTGTACCGTGACACTAGGCAACAATGGTCTGAATGCCGCTCAGTCGGGTACTTTCACGATTACGGTGACTGCGCCTTCCACATCAGGTCCGATCACCAACTATGCGGCCGTCGATCCTGCGGCTGGGTCGGCAACGCCTACACCGGGCAACGCTTGTGCGCCCGCTGCGAGCTGCGGCTCGGCGACCGTCTATGTTGGCTCCAACCTCACGATGTCCAAAACCGCGACAGCCTCTGTGGCGGCGAACGGTACCATCACCTACACGATGAATCTGGGGAACAGTGGTGGGGTGACCTCGGGTACCTCGGCCACGTTCTATGACCAGTTGCCGGCAGGAGTCTACGCAACGGCTACGAACCCCGGGACGGGGGTGTCGTCGGTCAGTTGTTCCCCACTCAATACGCCCGGAGCGCTGCTGACCTGTAGTACCACTTTGTCGTCAGGGTTGCCTGCGAATTCTGCGAATGGCACGGCCCGATACACGATCATCGCGATCGCGCCAAGTGCGACCGGTTCGATCACCAACTATGCGTCGGTGGATCCGACTGGCGGCTTCGTCCCGCCCATACCTGGTCCGAGTTGCGTTCCTGCCACGAGTTGCGGTTCCGCTGGCACTACTGTCACGCTGGGTGTCAA
>Ga0172379_10002800_pt1 | contig 29650 bp, 27 predicted proteins | sample GrowelOW334metaG_FD_119756 | JGI IMG/M metagenome (GOLD analysis project Ga0172379, IMG submission 119756) | Groundwater microbial communities from an aquifer near a municipal landfill in Southern Ontario, Canada - Groundwater well OW334 metaG | ecosystem: Environmental > Aquatic > Deep...
CGCTACCACCTGCCAAACCAGTTACGGAAACGGCACCAACCTGACCTGCCTCTCCGACTCCTCGGGCATTGTCCAATTCACCTACTCCGGCGGCTATTCTACCCATACATTTGAACTGGAAAAAGATATAACCAGCCCGGCGAGTTTTACTGCCTCTTCGCCAGCCAATAATACGGTTAACTCCGACTCCCGCCCGACCCTCAGCTGGAACGCCTCGTCTGACACGGAATCAGGAATAGCTAAATACCAGCTCTACATAGACAATACCCTGGACTCTGACAATATCTCCAATATTGCCGCCTCCCAAACCCCGGGTCAGAACCTATCCTGCGGTTCCCATAGTTGGTATGTCATAGCCGTGGATAATAACGGCAATACTACCAATTCCAACACGTTTAACTATACCCGGGACTGCAATACAATTCCGGTCTATTTACTGAATAGCCAAAATAGCAACAGCGCCACTGCCAATACTGGCAATGACAGTAATAACGATACCAGCCCGGGTGATGACGCGGCAGGAGATGATAGTGAGGGAAGTGATGTTAGTGATAATCAGGAGAATAAAACAGCAACCCGGCAAAACAGCGTAGAGACGCCCCGGCGGGGCATCTCTACGCTGGAAAAACTAATGTCCGAGGCCAAAGAGATAGTCGCCGCCAAGAAAGATGTATTAACCAATTTTATCACCAATGGCACGGACACCACTAAAATCCTCGGCTCGGGCGAGCGCTCAGGGGTAGTAAACTCGTTTAAATCGGCCTACGGCCGGAACCCGGCCACTGAAATTGACTGGCAGGACATAATTAAAATCGCTAACGGCCGATGGCCCGCCCAAAAGAACGAAAAAACCGAGGCTAATGCCTCGGCCGCGTTCAAAAAGATTTACCTGAGACTGCCGGACAAGAATAACCCACGCGACCAAAACGCCATTGCCGTTATTTCCTATGGCCTCAGGCCAACAAATAGAAATCTGAACTCAGAGAAAAAATCCATCCAATTCTTCAAAAACATCTACGGTTACGCGCCGAAATCGGCGATGGCCTGGGATATTGTGAGAGCGATTGCTTACTCAGGAGCGAAAAGGTAAAGACGCATTTTGTAGAGACGCCCCGACGGGGCGTCTCTACGCGGTTAATCGGGTTGCGCCGCGGGATGACGCGCGCGCGGTGCGGATGATTGCGTCCGGACGAAACGGTAAAATTACATCCGTAGAGACGCGATTAATCGCGTCTCTACGCGGTCTTATACCCGCAACCTTTAGCCGAACATTTAACTCCGCCGTCTTTTGCTTCTAGAAGAAGCGCGCCGCAGTCCGGGCATTTTTCGCCGGTGGGTTTAGAAGAAAAAGAAGTTTTGCAGTCCGGGTAGCGGTTGCAGGCATAAAAGGGGCCGCGTCGGCTTCGCTTCATGACAATTTCCCCCTCTCCGCAGACAGGGCATTTTATTCCGGTAGAGCCGGAATTTTCAGTAATGCTTTTTATGTTTTTGCATTTCGGATAGCCGGAGCAGGCTAAAAACGGTCCAAAGCGGCCGTTTTTTATAACCATCGCTGAGCCGCATTTTTCGCAAACTTCGTCCTTGTATTTTTCCTGAAGCGCTTTTAGCTTTGCTTCCGTCTCGGGATCGGCGGTTACGCCCGCTTTAGGCAATGATTTGATATTTTTACATTCCGGAAAATTGGAACAGGCAAGATATTTTCCCCAGCGTCCGGTTTTAATGATCATGGCCGAGCCGCATTTTTCGCAGACCTCCTCGGATTTTTCTTCGGGGATGATGTCGGATTTTTTCAGTTCGTCCTGCTTTTTTATTAAATTATCATGGAAAGGAACATAAAATTCTCCTATCACCGGCTGCCATTTCTGCCGCCCTTCGGCAATTTCATCAAGATTGTTTTCCATGCCGGCCGTAAACTGAAAGTCAACGATATTGGGAAAATGGGCGACCAAAAGGTCGTTTACTACGAAAGCGATATCAGTCGGCTTTAATTTTTTATTTTCGTCCCGCTCCATGTAATTCCGCGTCTCAATCGTCGCGATCGTCGGGGCGTAAGTGGACGGCCGGCCGATACCGTATTTTTCTAAAACTTTAACCAGTCCGGCGTCCGAGTAGCGGGCCGGCGGCTTAGTAAAATGTTCTTCGCCACTTAGTTTTATAAGATCAAGCGCTTCTTCAACTTCCACTTCTGGCAATTCAATTTCGGCGCTTTTCTCCGGATAAATTTTTAAATAACCGTCAAATTTTATTACCTGGCCGGTCGCCCGGAATTGGTAGTCGGCTCGGCCGTCTTTTTCCGCGTCAACGTCTATGGTCGTAGCGTCAACCTTGGCTGGCGGCATCTGCGAGGCGATTGATCTTTGCCAGATCAGTTTATAGAGCCGGTACTGGCCGGACTCCAGCTTGTCTTTTACGGATTCAGGGTCATCGGCCGCTTCGGTCGGCCGGATAGCCTCATGGGCTTCCTGGGCGCCTTTGCTTTTTGTTTTGTAGCGGTTCGGAGTTTTAAGCGCGTATTCTCCGCCTAAAGCGTTATTAAGGTAAACTCCGGCGTCGGCGAGGAATTTTTCCGAGAGGTTTACCGAATCGGTACGCATGTAAGTAATAAGGCCGGTTTCGTAGAGCCTTTGAGCTAGGGTCATGGTCTGCTTGGCGGAGAATCCGAGCCAGCGGTTGGCAGTTTGCTGGAGGGTGGAAGTAGTAAACGGCCGGGGAGGGTTTTTTGTTCCTTCTTTTTTTACGACTTCCGCGACCTTGTATTCCGCGCCTTTAAGGTCGGATAAGATTTTATCGGCCTCAACTTCATTTTTTATCTGGAGTTTTTCAACGGTTTTGCCGTTTATTTTATGGAGCCTGGTTTCAAATTGGGAATCTTTTTCTTTGGTCCGGGCCAGGAGGGCTGAGACGCTCCAGTATTCTTCGGCTTTAAAAGCTTTAATTTCGCGTTCCCGTTCAACGATTAACCGGACGGCCACCGATTGCACCCGGCCGGCCGATAGTCCGCGAGCGACTTTTTTCCATAAAAAGGGCGAAAGCTCGTAGCCGACGAGGCGATCTAAAACCCGGCGCGCCTGCTGGGCGTCAACGAGGTGGCTATTGATCTCCCGGGGATTTTCAATGGCTTTAAGTATGGCTGGCTTGGTAATTTCATGGAAAACAATCCGTTGGGTCTGGCTTTTATTAAGCTTCAGCGCTTCGGCTAAATGCCAGGCAATCGCTTCTCCTTCCCGGTCTTCGTCCGAGGCCAGGATAATTTTTTCCGCTTTTTTAGCCAAAGCCTTTAGGTTAGCTACGGTTTTCCGGCTTTTTAGCGGAATTACGTATTCGGGCGTAAAATCGTTTTCAATATCAATTCCCATTTCGCTTTTTGGCAGGTCGCGAATATGCCCGAAAGAAGACTCAACCTTATAGTCTTTGGAAATGAATTTGGAAATGGTTTTGGCCTTGGTTGGCGACTCAACGATGATTAATTTCATAAAAAAATTAGTCGGAAAGTCCAAAAGTCCAAAGTCAATTTAAATTCTTGCTTGTGGACTTTAACTTTTGACTTTTTACTTCTTGACTTAGGGACTAAACTAACACATACTCCATCCCCCCGAGATTCTTTATCATGCCTTTCATTTCCATGATGGTTAATGAACCGGTAACCGTTGAAGCGGGCAGGCCGGAAAGGCGGATTAATTCGTTCACATGAACCGATTCGCCGCTTAAAAAAGAAAGAAGGATTTTTTCCTCTTTGGTCTCCGGCATTACGGATTTAGTTTCAATATATAAGGATACGCGCTTAAGGTCAAGCGCCTCAATTATATCGTTGCCGTTTCGGGTGAGGATTGCGCCTTCTTTTATGAGCGCGTTGGCGCCGGCCGAAACCGGAGAATAGACGCTACCAGGGACCGCGAAAACCTCCCGGTTAAAATCAAGCGCGAAACGGGCGGTAATAAGCGAACCGGATTTTTCTCCGGCTTCAATAACGAGGACGCCTTTTGCCAGTCCGGCGATAATCCGGTTCCTTTGAGGGAAATGATGCCTTAATCCGGGGGTGCCCAAAGGAAATTCGCTTATAATCGCCCCGCCTTCGGCGATAATTTTTTCCGCGATATTTTGGTTAGCGACCGGATAAACGCTTTGTCGGTCAACTCCGGAACCTAAAACCCCAATAGTCCGGCCGCCGGCTAAAAGCGCGGCGGAATGGGCTAAAGCGTCAATTCCTAAAGCCAAGCCGCTCACTATGGTAATTTTATACCGCGCGAGTTCGCGGACGATATCTTCGGTAAGCCGTTTGCCATAAGAAGAAAATTTTCTCGCCCCGACTACGGCCAAAGAAAAATCATCCTCGGTTTTTAATTCGCCCCGCAGATAAAGGAGCGGGGGAAAATCGGGGATTTCTTTTAGTATCCCGGGATAGCGCCGGTCTTCCGGAGTTATAAGACTGATTTTTTCCCGGATTATTTCTTCCATGATCGCGTCGGGATTGATAGCTTTTCTCCGGCTTATAAAATCCAGGGCGATATTTTCGTCAATCCCGGCGCTTTTTAATTCGCTTACTCCGGCGTAAAAAGCCGCCTGCCAGGAAGGGAAGCGCGCCTTTAATTTTTTGAAGCGAACCGGCCCGAATTTCGTATAAGTATTCAGGGCGGCCAGGTATTTTATGTCCATCCTTTTTACTTGATTTTACGGTCTTTTTGATCGGATGAGGTGAATTTTAGCCTTGACACCGGTTAATGGCGGTGCTATAATCTAAAGTCAATGGCAGTAACCGGAAAAGGTGGATAACGACCGCCATAAAAATTTTAATAATAGTGTCCCCCCTGGATTACTACTTGTCACAGGGCATTGGTTTATGGGACGGGTTCCCTCCTTACCCGCTTATAGATTGATTGTCCCCCAATGGCAAGTAGTAATCCGGACATTATACAGACTCTGTCTCCGTCCCGCTGGGCGGAGTTTTTTTATGGATGTTTCAGAAGAGTTTTAATTCCCGGCGGACGAGGTCGTCAATCAGGGCGCTGACCGTTTTCATTTCATCCGGAGAAAATTTTTGCAGGACGAATTTTTCGGCCGGGATTTTTATAAGCGCCAAAGCGCGGATGCCGATTCTGACGCGCGTAAAATTTTTAGTTTTAATCCGGTCAATAATGGATTGCACTCCGCGGTTGCCGGCGCTTCGGGAATCAAGAGAAATTTTAAATTTTCCAAGCTCAATATCAAGATCATCATGGATGACAGTCAAACTGTCGGCGAGCGGCGCGTCAGAAACCGGAATAAATCCCAGGCGTTTTGGCAAAAGATGGTAATAGTTTAAAACGTTCGCGATCGCTTCGCCGGATTTATTCATGTAAGTCCGCGGCTTTACGAGCAGGACGGATTTATTTCCGTCCGTTCCGCCAAAGAGAGCGCAGATATCCGATTTGAATTTCTTATTATAATTCCAGTCCGCGTTATGGAGGTTGGCGATTTGGTCAACCGCGAGAAAGCCCGCGTTATGGCGCGTGAGATAGTATTTATCTTCGGGATTGCCCAGTCCGGCGATAATACGCATAGATTTTTATCGTCATCCTGAGGCCGATTAGGCCGAAGGATCTCGTGGTAATAGCTCTATTCACGGGATCCTTCGCTACGCTCAGGATGACAAAAAAACAGTTTTTTAATTCTTATTCTTCTTCTGTTTTATCTTTTTTCTTTTCGCTTTTTCCATGGATCCATTTTCCTTTAAACACCCGAACGCTGATCGGGGAGCCGATGAAGCGGAACTGATCCCGAAGCTGGTTTTCAATAAATCTGAGATAGGTGGAATCAATGCTTTCCCGGGCGCCGATTAAAACTTCCATCTCCGGCGGATCCGAATCGGCCTGCCGGATTTTTCTTATGTAGGGATATTTGTCCGAGGCCCGGTAGCGAACCGGCCTATGGATCTTTACGATTCTTTTTAAAAATTTATCCAGGTCTTTTTCCCGGATGGTCTTTGCCCGCTCGTCGCGGATGTCAGCGATAAGGCTGAGAATATCGCCGGTCCGGCGGCCGGTCAGGGCTGAGACGAAAATTATCGGCGCCCATTTAATAAAGGGCAGGCGGTCGTTTATGTACTCAGTATATTTTTTTACGTCCCTTTCCGGAACAAGATCCCATTTATTGGCGATAATGATAATGCTTTTTTTTCTTCCGATTATTTCGTCGGCAATCCTTTGGTCCTCGCGGGTGATTTCTTTTGAAATATCAAGCACTAAAATGGCGATATCGGCCCGGTTTAGGCTTTTTAAGGAGCGGTGGATGCCTTCCTTCACCAAATCAACTTTATTTTTTGATCCCCGGCCGGGCGTGCGCGAACGCCGGCTTTGGGAAGCTTTTCTGGTTATTCCGGCCGTGTCAACCAGTATCATTTTTCGGTCTTTATGGATAAATTCTGTGTCCTGCGGCTCTCTGGTCGTATGGGGAACAGAACTTACTATTACCCGCTCCCGGCCGAAAATGGAATTGATAAGGCTTGATTTGCCGACGTTCGGTTTGCCGATAATGCTGACGCGAATCGGCGCCGGGGTCTGGTCGGAAGGCGCTTCTTCGTCAGCGGTTGTTTCGGAATCTTCGGGTTGAAAATCGGCGCCGGGTTTTTCTTTACCCGAAGTTTTGCCGGCGGTTTTAAGGGGCGTTTTATTTTTTAGCGCGCTAACTATTTCGTCAAGCAAATCTCCGGTTCCCGAGCCGGTGGCGGCGGAAATCGGAAGCGGTTCGCCGAGTCCGAGTTTATAGAATTCGGAGAGACGGTGGATATCTTTCGGCGAATCGGTCTTATTGGCCGCGAGGATGATCTTTTTATCTTTGGCGAATTCCTTTAAGAACAGGGCTAGTTGCCGGTCTTCGGGAGTCATTCCGGCTTTGGCGTCAATAAGGAATAAAATCAAATCAGCCCGCGTCAGATGTTCGCGGGCCTGGAGCTGGACTTTCTTATCTATTGTTTCCCGGTCCGGGGCGAGCTTCATTTTCGCCGTCGCCAGTTTTTTTTGCCGGCCGGACAAAGGGACAGTAAGCTCCCGGAGGTTAATAATTCCGCCGGTATCAATAATTTCAAATTCCATCCCGCCCCATTCAACATGGCCGAAATTAGAATCCCTGGTCGTGCCTTCCTCATCGGCGGCCAGGGCGTGGTCGTCTTCGGTAAGGCGGTTAAAGAGGGTTGATTTACCGACATTAGTTCGGCCGAAGATGACGATTTTTAGGAGATTATTTGTTGGCATCGGTTCCCAGTATTAGGATAAAGTCGGGCGGCGTTGTATTAGCTTTATTTTCATTTTCCGTTTTCAGTTCTTCGGTCAGCCAGTCCGGCAGGTTAAAGGAAACGTTAGCGCCGGTTTTTTCTTTTAGCATCTGCAGGGATTCTTTTTTCTCTCCGAAAGTGAGGTCATAGATGACTGATTTTTGAAAATTCTGGCGGCTGGAGTTTGAAATTTTCGTTACGACGAAGCCGTACCGTTCAAGGTCAACCGAAGCCTGGCCGGCCAGCCCGTTAATCCAGGTCCCGTTTTTTACCTCAATAGTGGTTTTTTCAACGCTAACTTTTTCGCTCTCAACTGTTGAGGGGGCGGAAAAGGCGCTCTTCGCGAGATACTGGATTTCGGCAAAGTCGCCCGAGCGAGGGGAAAGGATGTAGGCTCCGTCCTGCCCGGTACCGTTAACTAAAAGCCCTTCGGCGCTCGTATCCAGGACTTTGTTGGAGATGTTTTCTTTGGAGATATTTTTCGCCAGGTCGTAGAATTTGTAGATTTCCCAAATTTCAAAACTGGTGCTTACATGTTCGTTTAAAGCGTCAATGATATTTTTTATGGCCATGGGCTTAAAAACCATGTTTAACGATAGAGCCTTGTCTTTAACGGCTTCAATCACTTTTTGCTGGCGCCGGGCGCGGGCGAAGTCCGAGCCTTCGGAGCCGTAAGCGTGGCGGGAACGGGAAAATTTTAAGGCGAGCGATCCGTCCATTTCCTGCCAGCCGGTATCAACGTGAAGATGTTCATAACGGGAATTCCAGGCCGCGTCTTCGTTACCGAGAACCGGATAAGAATAATCATCCAGCGTATTTTCAACGTAAACGTTAATTCCCCCGAGTTCGTCAACTATTTTCATGAAACCTTCAAAATCCACCCTTAAGTAGTAATGAATTGGCAGGTCCAGTAAATCCCCGATCGCGTCGGCCGTGGCTTGGCCGCCGGAACCAGGCTCTTTTGCCTCGGCGAAAGAATTGATGGAATTTATTTTTCTCCAGCCCTGGCCTTCAACCGGAACAACCAGATCGCGGGGGATGGAGAGGAGAAAAACTTTGCCTTCGCTCGGTTTTAAGCTCGCGAGCATAATCGTATCGGTCAGATAAGCCCCGTCATGGCCTTTGCCGCCCATGCCTAAAAGAAGGATATTAACCCGGTCTTCATCTTCGCCTTTTAATTTCTTATCAGCCCCTTCCACCAGGGTGTTAAACTGTTTTACGATTGGCATCCTTTTTATCCAGGAGTAGGAACTGCGGTCCGAGATAATCGCCTGGGAAAAAAAGAAAGCAACGCTTATACCGAGGAAAATTAAAAAATAAACGGCTCTTTTCGGCCACTTTTTTTTCTTCGCGTATTCCGGAGCCGCGATATCGGCGCCTTTTTCTTCATCGGAAAGGGGAGGGGTGTTTTTTAAATCAGTCATATTTATAAAAACTTTATTTTTAACTGCTTTTTATTATAATTTATTTTTCATAATTTAACAAGTTTCCGTCGGAGCGGGAATTACCGCTATTGCCAGGAGAAAAAATTAATGTTATATTAAACGGGTTAAACGCCATTATAATTTTTTAGCGCGAACAGCTTTATCCAATATGATAAAAAACTTTTTCACGTTCCTTTTGGAGCTGGTAAAAATCGTTGTCATCTCTCTCGTCATCATCATTCCAGTGAGGCAGTTTTTAATCCAGCCGTTTTACGTCAAAGGCGCTTCCATGGAGCCGAATTTCCATGACCACGAATACCTTATCATTGACGAGCTGTCTTACCATCTCGGCGTCCCAAAGCGCGGCGATATAATTGTTTTCCGTTATCCAAAGGATCCCCAGGAATTTTTTATAAAACGGGTGATCGGACTGCCGGGTGAGACTGTGCGGATCGCGGACGGGAGTGTTTACATAATTAACGAAAAAAATCCCCAGGGCGTTAAGCTGGAAGAGCCTTACCTCCCGGACGGACTAAAAACTTACGGTTATTCGGACGACGAAACCACGGAACTGAAAAGCAATGAATATTTCGTCCTCGGCGACAACCGCGGTTCGTCCAAAGACGGAAGAAGCTTTGGACCGGTGAATGAAAGTTTTTTAGTCGGTCGGGTGCTACTGCGGGGATTTCCTTTTGACAAGATAAAATTATTTAATAAGGGAGAAGCGTATAACCTATAAAAATTCAAAATTAAAAATTAAAAATGCAAAATTTAGGTAAATTATTCCGTCCGCCTCGGGCGGACTCCATAATTTTTAACTTTTAATTTTGAATTATTTTTATGCCTCGCGCCAAAATGAGAAGAGAAAATAAACTAAAAGAGAAAGAAAAATTTCCGAAAGAAAAACGGGAGCGGACTTACAGCCGTTTAAGGGGGATGCGGGATGTGCTTTTTGACGAATACCGCTATTACGATTTGGTGGAGGGCAAAGCCCGGGATCTCGCGGAGGTTTACGGTTTCCGGCGCGTCCTTACTCCGGTTTTGGAAAAGGCCGAGCTCTACGAGCGGGCCACCGGAAAAACCACTGATATCGTTTCCAAAGAGATGTATGTTTTTCCCGATAAAAACGGCGATCGGGTGGCTCTGCGGCCGGAGCTCACGCCTTCTTTAGTTCGGGTTTATATTGAACATGGCATGTTTAACCTTCCCCAGCCGGTAAAAATGTTTATGGTTGGATCCTGCTTTCGTCACGAAAAGCCCCAGTCTGGACGCCAGCGCCAGCACCACCAGTTCGGCCTGGAAATGTTCGGCGAAGAAAAGCCCTCGGCTGACGCCCAAATTATTTTGGTCGCTTACAATTTTTTTAAAGAGCTCCAGCTTGACGTCCAGGTTCAGATAAACAGCATCGGCTGTAAAGAGTGCCGGAGCGAATACGAAAAAAAACTGATTGATTTTTACAACGAGCGGGGAAAGCGGTCAAAGCTTTGCCTGGACTGTAAGAAAAGGCTTAAGAAAAATCCTTTAAGGCTTTTAGACTGCAAAGAGCCGGCCTGCGTCGCGGCCCGGGAGGACGCCCCTCAGATAGTTGACTTTTTGTGCGAACCCTGCAAGAATCATTTCATTAAAGTTTTGGAATACCTTGATGAGCTGAATGTTTCCTATAACCTTAACCCTTATCTTGTCCGGGGACTGGATTATTACAACCGGACGGTTTTTGAAGTCTGGCCTTCCAGCCCTTCGGTCGCGGAGGCCAAACCCGCTTCTGATGAAGCGGGAGCAGTTGCTTTTTCCGGGGAAGGCGAGCGGGAAGCCGGTGAAAGATCAACCGGTCTTCCGCGCCAGGCTTCTTTGGGCGGCGGCGGCAGGTATGACGGATTGGTTGAATACATGGGCGGCCGGCCGACTCCGGGGCTCGGGTTCGGATTAGGGATTGAAAGGACTATTGCTAAAATCAAAGAAAAAAATATCCCGTTTAAAAAAGACGGGAGGCCGGTCGTTTTCGTCGCCCAGCTCGGCGACGCTTCAAAGCGCAAAGCCATGGTTCTTTTTGAGGATCTCCGGCGGGCCGGTTTTTCCGTTCGGCAGGCCTTTACTAAGGACAGCTTAAAAGTTCAGCTTGAAGAAGCTAACCGGCTGGAATCAAAGTTCAGCCTGATTTTAGGGCAGAAAGAAGTGATGGACGGGACGATTCTCGTTCGCGACATGGAGTCGGGAATCCAAGAAGTAATTGACTTTAATAAAATAAAATCCAATCTGGAAAAAAGGATCGCGGAAAAAAAATAAGTATAATTTAAGGAGTAATCCCAAATATACGAATTTTTAAAAGTAGTTATTCGTATATTAATTTTATATTTGCATATTCGGGATTACTCTTAGAAATGGAGGTGACCTATGGTAGAATTTAAAAGGAAAAAAGGCGAGAGTTTTGAAAGCTTCCTCCGAAGATTTAACCGGAGGCTGATTCAGAGCGGCAAGCTTATTGAAGCCCGGTCCAATCAGCGCCATACCGGAAAAAAAAGCCGCAACCTGAAAAAGAAGTCCGCCCTTATCCGGCTCAAATACAAAGCCAAACAGGAATATTTAAGGAAGACCGGAAAAATAAAAGAAGAAACTTATCACCGGTAAAAAGAAAGCGCGCAAAAAAACAGTCCCAATATTCGGGGCTGTTTTTAATTATTCTGTGATTCTGGTTATTTCATTCCAGGAATATATTTTTTCAGGTGCTTTAACTGCTGGAATCTGCCGGTCTTTATGAATTGCTTTATCCGGCCGCGGGCTTTTGACGTCTTTACGAATTTAATCCAGTCGGCATTGGGCGATTTCCGGTTTTTGTCAATGATAATTTCCACCAGATCGCCGTTTTTTAATTCCGTGTCCAGGGGCGCCATCCGGTCGTTGACCAGCGCGCCGGTGCATTTATTACCGATGTCGGTATGGACTTCGTAAGCAAAGTCCACCGGCGTGGCGCCTTCGGGCAGGTCGTAAACGTCGCCTTTGGGGGTAAAGACGAAAATCCGGTTTTTAAAGATGTTGAACTTAACGTCTTTAACGAACTCATGGCTGGTTACGGCGTTCCGCTGGATTTCAAGGATTTCCTTGACCCAGGCCGGCTGGTTTTGCTGTTCCGGATCGCCGCCGCCTTCTTTTTGCTTATAATACCAATGAGCCGAAATTCCGTAGAGCGCTTCTTCATTCATTTTATGGGTTCGGATCTGGAACTCGGTTAGTTTTCCGCCCGGCCCGAAAACCGTCGTATGGAGGCTTTGGTAGCCGTTCGGCTTTGGCAGGGCAATATAGTCTTTAAAGCGGTCTTTTTTCGGCTTCCAGAGCGAATGGATTACCCCGAGGGTCTTATAACATTCTTCAACGTTGCTTACGATTACCCGCAGGGCGAATACATCGGTAATTTCATTGAACTTCCGGTCTTTAATCTGCATTTTTTTGTAAATGCTGAAAAGGTGTTTAAACCGGCCTTCTACGAGCGGCTCTATGCCGACGGCGACGAGCTCTTTGCCGAGAAGATTTTTTATTTTCTGGATGTACTGGTTTCTTTCAACTTTCTTTTCCACTTCATAAATATATTCCAGCTTCTTGTATTCTTCCGGATAAATAAATTTAAAGCAGATGTCTTCCATCTGCCATTTTAAGCGCCAGATTCCTAAGAGTCCGGCGATCGGGGCGTAAATTTCCATGGTTTCCCGGGCGATGCGTTCCTGTTTTTCTTTCGGCAGGGCTTCAAGCGTCCGGAGGTTATGCAGGCGGTCGGCGAATTTTATTAAAATTACCCTGAGGTCGTTCGCCATGGCGATAAACATTTTCCTTAAACTTTCAAGGTAGCGTTCCACTCCGCGGTATTTTATTTTTGACAGCTTAGTTATGCCTTCAACCAGCATGGCTATATCTTTGCCGAAATTTTTTTCCACGTCGGCCAAAGTGTATTCGGTGTCTTCGGGGACGTCATGCAAGAGCCCGGCGGCGATCGTATTTAAATCGGCCCGCATCTGCGCGAGGATGAAAGCGGTGTGGAGTGAGTGCTCAATATAGCGTTCGCCGTTTTTTCTTTTCTGGTTAAGATGGGCTTTATCGGCAAACTCAAAGGCAAGCTCCAGTACGTCAGTATCAGCTTTTTCGTTATTTTCTTTTACTTTGGCGATAATTTGCCCGATAGTCATAGGTTGTATTTGACCTTTGAGTTATTAAAAGAGTATGATATTATGGTAGTATAAAAAACGTCGGGAGTCAAAGAGTAATTTTCAATTATCAATGATCAATTTTTAATGAATTTTCAATGACCAAATGATAAAATTTTCAAACGTTTGAAAATTGAAAAATTGGTAATTAAAAATTCATTGATCATTGTAAATTGATAATTGGTAATTGAATCATGTATAACATAATCCCCTTAATTTTAATCCTGCTTTCGCTCGCGGTCATGACCGGAATCGTGGTTCGGAAATTTTCGGCACTCGCGAACCTTGATATTGAAAGCATTCCGGCGGAAAAGGAAAGCCGCTTTAAGGAGCGGATAATCGGCAACCGCCTAAAAAGAAACCTTACTTATTGGAACGCGAAAACTTTTAAGTCATTTTCTTTCATCGGAGGGAAACTCGGAGAACTTTTTTCATTTCTTCTCGCCCGGCTTTTGCGCCTGAAAGAAAAATACCGGGCGGACCGGGATTTAACAAAAAGCGGTAACGAAGAAAAAACCGCCCGTCCGGTTTTGGAACTTTTAAACGAAGCCGACGCGGCCATAAAATCCGAATCATACGAAGAGGCGGAAAAGAAGCTGATTGAAATTATCTCCCTCCAAAGCCGGAATTTAAAAGCTTTTAAAAAGCTCGGCGGCCTTTACAGCCTGAAAAAACAGTATGAAGAAGCGCGGCAATCTTACGCCCATATCTTAAAGCTCATTGAGGACGAGGAGGCCGGCATCGTAAATAGCCGGGATGAAAATTCCGAAGAACAGTTAAAAAATTTGAGCCTTGAGCGCGGCCAGGTTTATTTTGAATTGTCCCGGGTTTTCAGCGAAAAAGAGAATTACGATGAGGCCGCGAAGAACATGAAAGAAGCCCTGAAAATTGAGCCGTTAAATCCGAAATACCTTGACACCATGATTGAAATAAGTATAATAGGTAAAGATAAAATCGCCGCTCTGGACGCCTTAAAGCGGCTGGAAAAAGCCAACCCCGAAAACCAGAAGTTAAAGGAATTTAAAGAAAGGATCGGGGAGTTGTAATTACGAATTAAAAATTACGAATTAAAATTTTTCCGAATTAATTTGTAATTGATAATTCGTAATTTTTAATTGAATAGGCCGTTGTAGCTCAGCCGGTAGAGCAACTCCATGGTAAGGAGTAGGTCCGCGGTTCGATTCCGCGCAACGGCTCAAAAATTAAGACATCTCGCCTTTAAAAGGTCGGGATGTTTTTTTGTGTTCTGGTTGACTTCATGGCCAGTTCAAGCCTCTTTTTTATTTTCCTCCCGGATAGAGTGGATGTAATCGTTAAATTCGGAAACAGTCCTTAAAATTTCGGTCTTTTTATTCGCAAGATTCAGTTTTCCTGCCTCTAAAAAATAGAGCGCCAGGCTGTCGGAGATGATTTGGCAGGCCATCATACTTAACTTCATAAATTTTCTCCGGTGAATCGCCTGGCCGGGATCTTCCAGCGAATAAGTTCGGAGAGAAAATTCCCGAAACATAATTCGCGATTGCCCAACTAAAAGGCCCTCACCAGTTTTAACAGCTCCGAAGAGCAGTTCCGCACGCAAATGCAAGGCCTGATGAGGGCTTTGTAAAGCATTTGCGTGCGGTTATTAAATTGTGTTATTAACTTATTGATTCAATTTTAGCATAACGGGAGGAAAGGGCAAGGGAGAGAGGGTTTGCCGTTGACTTCATGGCCGATATGGAGCAAAATTAGTAATATAAGCGGAACTCAGGTTAAAAAAGGTCTTTGCAAGTCGGCTAAGATGGAAGAAATTGAAAAGCATAATTTTATTATGACTCCCGGCCGATACGTCGGTATTCCGGACGAAGAAGACGACGGCATACCTTTTGAAAAAAAATGGCGGTTTTAACTAAAGAGTTAAAGGCGCAGATGGAGGAGGAGGGGAAGATGAATGAGGAGATAAAGAAGCAATTGGGGAAAATTGGGGTAAAGTTATAAAGACCATTTTCCTGACGCCGGGAAAATGGTAAGCAATGACAAGAAAAATTAAATAAAATGTTCTAATTTTAGCATAAAAAGTATATTAAAAAAATCATGTAAATAAAAATTGACAAGAAAGGCCGGTTTGATGTCAATTTTTGTTTGCAAACGAAAACATGAGTATTATTAGTAGCTTTAAATAACTCTTATGACAGAAAAAGATATAGTGAAAAAAATTAAATTAGGAATAGGTCTTTGTAGCGAATTGCCTGATTTAGAATTTAAGACATCACGCACCAATATTCCGAATGATATTTGGCGAACAATTTCGGCCTTTGCAAATCGAAGAGGAGGAGGGATTGTGGTGTTTGGGGTAACTCAAAATTTTGAAGTAGTGGGTTGTGAAAACATTGATGGGATGCAAACCAAATTGGGTGAGTATTTTAATAAAAAAATGAGTTTTGTGCTTCGTCCAGATGTATTTGTCATACCATATTCTTCAAAAGTAACCATTTTGGCAGTTTATGTGCCTGAATGCCCGAAAGATTATATGCCTTGTTTTTTTAAACCGGTTGGATTGCCTAATGGGGCATATATAAGGGAAGGAAATTCAAGTCGTAAAATTACTGACAATGAATTTAGGACATACGTTGCTTCATCCAAGGAATTCCTTTTTGATTTATCTGAAGCAAGCAATACTTCAATTAATGACTTATCTGTTAAAAGAATAAGATTGTTGTTGGAAAAGAGTGAAAGTCAGAAAAAAGGGGAGCTAACTCGAAAGACATTGAAAAGAAACTTTTGAATAATTTAGGAATAATCTCAAAATTTGATCACGAATTTAGGCCTACGGTTGCAGGTTATCTTCTCTTTTCAAAAAAAGACCCCCTAAGTCGCTACCCTTTTGAAAGATATACAATTAGGTGTGTAAAATATTCGGGCAACAATACCTCAAGCGATATCATAGATAAACTTGATATTAAAGGAACACTCGATAACCAAATTGATGAAAGCTATAAATTTATTTTAAAGAATATTCGTAAAATGGCTTTTATTGAAGGAACAAAAAGGGTTGAAAAATATGAGTACCCAGAAGAGGCGATAAGAGAATTGATAGCCAATGCGATTATCCATAGAGATTACAAAATCATCGAAACTTATCCGCAGATTAACATTTTTGAAAATAGGATAGAAATAAAGAATCCTGGGTGCTTACCTCCCGGAGTGACCATTGATAATATCAAAGAAGCTCAATTCAGCAGAAATCCGATAATTGCCGCTCGCTTGAAGGATCTGGATTATTTAGAGGAATATGGAAGAGGAATTGATATTGTTTTTGATAAAATGCATCAATGGAATCTGCAACCCCCGCTTTTCAGAAATACCATTAATAGTTTTGAAGTGACATTATTGGGGCATAAGTTTAGTTCCTTAAATGAACGACAGATCAAAATAATAAATAGCCTTTTGATAAAGGGCTCCATTAACATTAGAGCCTGCATGAAAGTTCTAAAAGGGGTTCCAAGAGCAACAATTAATAAAGATCTAAAGGATATGAGATTTCTTAAAATAATTGAGCCCTTTGGAACTTCTATAAATATATTCTACAAGTTATCTTTTTAGAGGCTTTTAGAGGCCTTTAATAAAAATAGCTAATTTTAGATAATTTTAATATATAGTCAATTGATATATGATTAGAGGCTCAATGGGAAATAATAATATGAGGTCAAATGCGAGAAAAGAAACAAAAATAACCGATGAACAGTTAAAATATATCTACAACAATGACTGGAGTTTTTTTACGGAAAAAATTCTTAGTAATTGCCATTGCCCCTGCACCGGAGGCGGTTACGATGCCACATTTTTGATTACGACATTTTTCTAAACGACTTAAACGATATAGTATTAAAAGGAAAATGCACCCGTTGCGGTGGCTCAAAATCAAAACACCCCGCCATAAACGCGGGATGTTTTTATGTACTTAAATTTTTAATCCGCCGCGAAGCAGTAGAATAGTCCGCCGCCGCCGGTGCTTTTCAGGGCTTCCAGGCTACAGCCGCGGGAAAAGTGCGAAGAGTTCCAGGATTTTGGACGGCGCGTCGTCGCGGAGGCCCTGGCGGTCGTGATGGCCGAGCATGGCCGAGCCTTCGCCGTCTTCGGTCCATTTTTGCAGGTGGCATCGGTTGATGTCGCGATGGCTGTTCCTTCGGGAGTGGAGCCGGTGAGGATGTCATGCAAATTAACCTCGTCGCCCCGGCCGCTTATCATTCCGCCTTTTTCGGTCAAAGCGGTTTGTTTGGTGATGTTGTTATCGCTATGCAATTCTTCAATATTGGCGGCGATAAGTTCGCCGTTAAAATTATACCAGGGGCCTTCACCAATCCGGTCGCGGGCGTTAACCGCCGACTGGCCGTCAGCGGCATTGGCGCTTAAATAGGCGCGCCAAGTTCGGTCGCCGGCTCCGGCCGAGTTAGCGAGCGACTGGCAATAATGAGAACCAAAATCGCACCAATAAGATAGTATGATTTATTCATAAGGCGGACGCCGGACAATAATCATGCAAGCTGAATTATTGTCCGGCGAAAAAAATTATAATTATCAGGCGCGTTTCTTACGGCTTAACAAGGAACCAGACATTGCCGACATTCTGCCCGTTGGTTTCGCCAGGGTTTTTGTCGTTAATGTAGTAATAGAGCGGGAGGCCTTTGTAGGCCAGAATATCGTTTCCGTCAGGCGTTTTTAGTTCAGTGAAATCAGTTTTTTTCATAGTAGAAGGAATTACAAGGTTTTCAATTTTTTCGTAGAACGGCGGCCAGTTTACGAGGCACTGTCCCGAGCAGTTTGATACCGGCGATGAGGTGGCCGTCCCTTTCGCGTCATTGGTAAAATAGTAAAGGGCCATGTCTTTTTCGTCGGAAAGGTAATTGCCGTGCGGCTCTTTATTAACGATCATGACGTTATAAAACGGATCCGGAATAACGAACCAGACTTCACCGACGTTTTCGCCTAAAGTATCGCCCGGGTTTTTATCCTGGAAATAATAGTAAAGCGGCCAGCCTTTGTAGGCGAGCTGACTCGTTCCGTCGCCGCGGTTAATGTTCGTGAAATCGGCGGCAATCGTTCCGGCCGGAGCGGTAAAGGAGGCCGGATTATAAAGCGGCCAGGCGGTTACACAGCCGCCGAAGCAGTTTGATTTTCCCAAAACGTCTTTGGAAAAATAATAGAGGGTCATGCCTTTGCCGTCGGTAAGGATCTTGCCGAGTTTTTCGTTTTCCGCGAATTTCATGGCGCCGGGGCCGACGGAAGCGGGCGGGTTTTGCGTTCCGTTGTTTTCCGGAGCGTTAGCGTTCCGGGACGCGAGCCAGACGAGGCCGGCGATGACGATGACGCCGATGATAATGGCGATCGCCAGGTTTTTGTTCTTCATAAATGCTTTTCGGTTCTCTCGGCTAATGCCATAAAGAACCTTAATGAATTAAGTATGTTAAACGTATTAAATCATGGCTTTATGCTACAGCTTAAAAGTTAATTTTTGATTAAGGGACGCCCTTCGCGGATTTTACGCCTGGCGGTTTTATTGAGTTTAAGGAGATTTGGTGATAAGCTTAGGTGAGAATAAGCTTAAAACATAAAAAATATTATGTTTAAAAAATTCATTTTATTGGTTTTTATTTTCATCCCGCTGTTCGCGCCTCTTACCGGCCGGGCTCGGGAGAATGTTACTGATTGGTATATAAAGGATTTTCAGTCGGAAATTATCGTTAACAAAGATTCCAGCCTGGACATCACGGAAAACATCATTGCCGATTGCGGCAACGCTTCGGATAAGCACGGCATATTCCGGATTCTCCCCGATGCAGTAAGAATTGAATCAGCGGATGGAAAAATAACCGCCGTAAAAACTCCGGTGGAATTAATCGGCATTACCGATTTTGAAGGCCATAAATTGAAATACAAGGAGACAAAGAATTTCTTTGATAAAACCATAACCTGGAAAATCGGCGACCCGGATATTGAAGTGAGCGGCGTGAATTATTACCGGATAAAATATCGGGTAAAAAACGCCATCCGGTTTAATGATGATTTTGACGAGCTGTACTGGAATTTAAGCGGTAATTTTTGGGACTTGGAAATTGACAATTTTCAGGCGAAAATTATCTTACCGTCCGGAGCGGACGAAGCCGATATAAAGGTTGATTATTACGCCGGAGCGCTCAAAAGCAAAGCTAAAGATTTAGCGGCTTACCAACGGATCGCTCCTGATACGCTTGAATTCCGCTCAAAGGGAACGCTTAAAATCGGAGAGGGAATTACGGCTTCAGTGATTTTTCCTAAAAACATTTTTACGCCCTACGAATTTAGCTTCCTGGAAATTTACGGGAAATATCTATGGCCTTTGATTCCGCTTTTTGTCTTTTTTGTCGGCTATTATTTTTGGCGAAAATACGGCCGGGATCCGCGGGTGGATAAGACCGTGATTCCTGAATACGAGGCGCCGGAAAATTTAACGCCTTTGGAAACCGGAATGCTCATGACTAACGGAATTTTTTCCAATAAACTCGTAACCGCGGAAATAATCAACCTGGCGGCCAAAGGACTTCTGAGCGTAAAAGAAATTGAAAAGAAAGTGTTGATGTTCAGCTCTAGGGATTATGAACTGACAAAAAAGCCCGACACCCGGATTGAGGCCGGCTTAAACGCGCCGCAGAAAGCCATCCTGGAAAATGTGTTTAAGGGCGGCGACAGCGTGAAACTTTCGGATTTAAAAAATGAATTTTATAAAAGCCTGGCCGGAATAAAAAGCGGCTCAAAAAAACTTCTCAGCGATAAAGGATTAATCGCGGCTTCGGGATCGCGTTTTCAGGTTCTATTTATTATCTTAGGCGTTTTTCTGGTTATGGCCGCGGTTTTTTCCGGAATTTTTCAGATGATTTTTTTCGCGGCCGGTCTCTTTTCTTCGGCCTTGATTATTTTTATTTTTGCCGTCATCATGCCAAAGCGGACGCCTGAGGGGGCGGAAGCAAACTGGAAAATAAAAGGCTTTAAGCTGTTCATGGAAACCGTTGACAAGCACCGGGCCGAATTTTATGAAAAAGAAAATATCTTTGAAAAATTTCTCCCTTACGCCATTGTCTTCGGCATCACCGGGCTCTGGATAAAGAAAATGAAAGAAATTTACGGTGAAAAATATTTTAATACATACGCTCCGGCCTGGTACGCCGGGCATATCGGCGCTTTTGACGCCGATAGTTTTAATAAGTCAATAGAAAGCCTGTCATCAGCCATTGCCGCTAACACTTCGGCTCCGTCCGGGGGCGGGGGAGCGGGAGGAGCCGGCGGCGGAGGCGGCGGAGGCGGAGGTGGCGGATGGTAGATTTATGATCACCTACTTCCGGCCGAAGAATTCGCCTTTGACCATTACCGGATTATTTTAGAATACAAAAAGTCCCTGAAACAAAAAACCCTCCGACGATGTTTGTTTCGGGGTAAAATTTTTAGGGTCGGCATTTATTTCAGAATAAATATCTTTATGTATAACATAAGATCGGTTGAAGCGATTGGCGCGCCGACAGAAGACAAACCGGACAAGGAAGCAATAAAATTACGCGACGCGCGCTTACTGCTTGGTTTGCTGGAGGCTGAAAACCCGGAAAAGTTTAGTTTAGGCTGGGTGGAAGGATTTGATGATAAATTGGCCGGTAGGATAAAAAAAAGTTATTATGAAACTGTTGGCGGCCAAAGGGACTATCTGGGGTTTATCAGTATTTTAGGCGAGCCTTGGGAGTCAAGATTTTCCCATATTAAGGCGGCTAAAGATAAGGAGAAAGTCAGGCAAGAACGCGCGGAAAAGGTTAAAGCGCTTTTAGAAAGGGAAAAACCGGAATCTTTCGGTTGGGCGTGGGTGAAAAAGTTTGATAAAAACTTGGCTAATCAAATTAAGAACAGATATTTTGAAAAAATCGACGGGAAAAGAGATTACTCGGACTTTGTTTCTCTTTTGGGATCGGAATGGGAGTCAAAGTTTCATAATAAAGAAATAAACATTGACAGGAACAGGACTTTTGAGACTTGCGTTAACGAGGTTATAAAGAAAGCCAGAGAGGAAAATCCGTCGGTTATAAACCCATCTTGGGTGAAGCATAATACCACGACCAAAGCTTTTTTTGAAAAGAAGTTGCGTTTGTCGAACGGCGATATCGCTTGGTGGATATTACCTGATTTTTTACCTTCTGATTTGGCCGCGCTATGGGACTATAAGCCGCGGCATCACCGGGATTTGTACGGAAACGGCGAGTTACTGGAGGAGAAATTAAGGGAAATTAACCCGCCGAGTTTCGGCCCCGGCTGGATATATCATAACGCGAGAAAAGTTTATGATTTCGGGCGGTTATATCTTCCGAGGAAGTTTGATAAAATCCATTGGAGAAAGCTAATTGACATCCTTCCCCGGGACTGGCAATCAAGATGGCAGCCGCAGTTTATAAACGAGAATGAGGGCAGTGGTTCGGCTGAAGAGCGTGAATACACATTTAGCGAGGCAATGACTGAATTAAGCAGGGTATTAAAGAAAAAAAATCCTCCGATTTTTTCCCTTAGTTATATTGAGATTGAAGCTCCTAACGTTTATAGATACTTAAGAAATAATGTCGCAAAGCGCGAAAACGGGAATGCGGGATGGGAAAAAATAAGGGAGTCGCTGGATGAAGAGTTTAAGCCCAGATTGGCTTTAAGTAATTTTCCCGAGGATGTGAGTAATATTCTTGAAAAATACAGGAACAGTCTTTATCTATTAATATATGATGATGCCGGCGACGACGAATTGAGGGAAAAAATGTACCGGGAATTAATAACACTGGCCAAGAGCGGCAATACTCTGGCCGAAGAAAAAATTATTTATTTTATTGGCATAATGGCGACCGAGTGGTCAGCAAGAAATAGTGAACTAACCTTTTACTCGCATGACATGATGGCAATGGAAGCGGTGATAAAGCGATGCATGTACGCCTATACTCCAAAGTTTAACGCGCGAAAACGTTTTACAAAATATGTTTTTTCCGCTCTTATGAATAACGCGAAGAGAAAGATAGAAATGATTGAGCTGGACAAACCCTTTATGGGTTCGGCAACGGAGACAAGAGGAGGAAGATTTAATTTTGAAGAGCGAGCCGAAGTCGGATGAGGAGGATGGTAAATTTATGATTACTTGCAAATTTGAAAACGGACATGAAGTTAATAACGCGAGGCACGCTGTCGTTGACGCGATTTTAACGCGCGGGGACGAAATTCTAATCGTTAAGCGGTCGCCGGAGATGTTCCAGGGCGGAAAATATTGCCTGCCCGGCGGTTTTATTGAGCATGACGAGAGCGTGGAAGAGGCGGTTAAAAGGGAAGTTATGGAGGAAACCGGTTATCAGGCAGAAGTTCAAAAATTATTATTCATTGTTGACGCTCCCGAGCGGAACGAAGCCGGTCGGCAGAATATAGCATTTGTTTTTTTATTGGAAGCGTTAAAAAAGACCGGCGCGCCGGATTATGAAGTTTCGGAAGTTATGTGGCGCAAATTAAACGATCTTCCGCCGAAAGATGATTTTGCTTTTGACCATTACCGGATTATTGTAGAATACAAAAAGTCCCTGAAACAAAAAAACCCTCTTCCGAGGTTTTTATCAAAATAGTTTTGTGTTAACTATTTTTCTTTTCAATACATTTTAAGTAAAGCTAGGCGGGACATCTTCTTTTCACGTGGTGTGAAACGATAGATGCCCGCCAGGCTGGTTGTTGGTTAAAATGTTTTAAGAACAGTCTGCCCTTAAACGCGACGGTCGTGCCGTTGGGCAGGAGGTTTAGACAGGCAGATCTATCACTCCTTCGTATGCACAGGCTAATCGTCTAGTGCCTTCAACGATCTCTTCCGGTGTCAACGCCGGGAAGGTGAGTCGGATTGGGAATCTGCCGTTGTACTGAGAGCGGAAGTTGAGAGGGACACAATCAATCCCTGGTTCAATGATCAGATTGTTTGCCTTTGCCGCTTGGACAAGAGCATTGCCATCAGAAATATTCGACAGAGCGAGGAATCTGAAAAATCCGCCCGTGGTAGGCGTAACATTCAAGAAGAGGTGGTCTCTGATTGATGAGTCCAGCGCGTTCATTCTGGGCGCGTAAAGCTCCCAAAGGAAAAGGAGTTGCTCATCAAAGAAACCGTTCCTCATTATCTGGTCATAGGTGAACTGAGTGATGTAGCTTGGGTTGAGTCGGGCGTTATCAACCACGGACTGGATTCTTTTTGTGAATGATTCCGGGATAATGCCAAATCCGCATTTGGCTCCCGGCGACAGAGTTTTAGAGAATGAGCCGATAAAGATGGTATTTCTCAGATTGATAGCGCTAGTGTCGGGGAGAAAATTCAGAGCACTATCGTAGCGGAGATCTATGTAAGCAATGTCTGCAATGTCAACGATATTGTAGCGTGCACAGACAGCGCCCACATAGTAGAGGTTCCCTTCGCTTGCGCATATTCCCGTCGGGTTCTGGTGGAATGGGATACGGTAAAGCGCGACGGGACTATAGGTATTTATAGTCTCTTCCAGTTGGCGAGGATCAATTCCATCCTCTCCGAGCTTCACGCCAATCGCTTGTCTGTTGATGTGTCCGAGATGCTCCAAGACTCGGTTGTAGGTTGCTTCCTCCACAAGAACCGGCCCGGGCGGAAGCGAATTGATCACATGAGCAATCATCTCCATTCCGCCATTAGAGCAGATTACTCGCTGTTTTGGGTCTCCGGACACTTCGAATCTCTCGGCGATTGATTCTCTCAGGCCGAAGGCTCCGCCGAAGTCCCCAAAAGCGCTCTTGTATTCAAATCCTGAATTGCCGTACATTTCCTGGATTTCGGGCTGGATACGGTACCATTCGTTTTTGACCCGGTTTATTGCCTCTGTAGCCGGGACGCCTCTGCCGAAAGAAATAACTTTCTGTCTGTCCATCCGTTTTTCTCCTTTTGTACGTTGTGTGTTTTGGATTGAAAGATCACCGAATTCTGCCGTTAGCTTGCATTTTGCATGTTTTTTTGGATATTGTCAAACGGCTGGCTGGCCTGACCGCGTTAAAACTTAATGAAGGCCGGTTGTTATAAGAAAAAATTCGGGCGCGAAAACATGGGTCTGTAAAAGAAGAAAAAGATGTTCGTCAGTTATTTTAGGTAAAATGCGGAAATTGTATTTTACCTTATAAACATTAACCGGCCTGGATGTTGATCATGAATCAATTTTCAGGCGCAAAATAAATATATGGGTTTAACTAAAAAATTAATGCTCGGAGCCGCTATGGCGGCCGTAATGGTTCCGGCCGCGGTTTCGGCCTCTTCGGGCAGAAGCGGAGGCGGCGATGATCATGACGACGATGAAGCAAGAATCAGGGTTAAGGATGATGAATTCCGCGTTGAAGTGAAAAAAGACAATGACGGTCTTTTTAACGATTTTGACGTGAAAAAGGAATTCAGGGTTAAAGTGGATAACGACGGCGAAATCCGGGTAAGAAATGAGCTTAACCGGGATTTTGACTTTAACGGCCATAATTAATTCCGCTAAGCCGAAACGGCTTTCGGATTAATTAAACCGCCTGAAAGCGCTCTTCCATAATACGGGAGGGCGCTTTGCTTTTGGCGATGTTTGGCGGTTTCTTTTGCCTTAATGGTTTATGGCCGCGAAGTCCTTGAAAATAATCCCGGATTATGATATTAATAATAACAGGATACGCATAAAACGCTGAATGGCGTTAGTTTTGTTTTTACAGCGTATTCTAAATCGTAAATCGGAAATCACAATGGGTCGGTACCAAAGCGGTCAACTGGGGCAGACTGTAAATCTGCTGGCTTCGGCCTTCGGTGGTTCGAGTCCACCCCGGCCCACAGATATTGAAACGAAAATCAAGAAGAGACACTAAAGTGGTTCGGGGAGCATCGGGCATGCGCCCGACAAGTGCGCTCCCCGCCCGGCGCATGCCGGGCGAGTCCACCCCGGCCCACATAGGAATTTACGATTGCCGATTTACGATTTACGATTGAAATTTATTTTGGAATTTTTGCGCGTTTAACGCGTCTTGGGTTGTTATGAAAAATTACGCCAAAGTGGGAGGTAAAAAAGGAAAACCCGCTTACCGGACTCCGGCGAGTTTCATAAAGAAAAAAGTCAGCGCGAAAATGAATATTTGCGGAATAAACCGCTTAGCCTGTAAAAACCATGCCTGAACTTCCGGAAGTTGAAACTATAGCGGGTGATCTGAACCGCAAAGTAAAAGGCGCGGTAATTTCGGGTTTTTGGACTGACTGGAAAAAAGCCGTAAAAATTGATTTAGCGAAATTTAAAAAAGCAATCAGCGGAAAGAAAATCCTTGAAGTAAAACGGCGGGGTAAAAACCTGCTTTTTTATTTGTCCGGCAAAGTCGTCATGCACGTTCATTTAAAGATGACTGGACATTTATTAGTTAAAAGTTCACCCGCCCGAACGACTGAATTCGTTCAGTCGGGCGGGAAGTTAAAAGTTAAAAGTTATTTCAATGAAAAAGTTAATCAGTATATTCATCACATCTGGTTTTTAAAAAAAGGCAAAAAAAACATTCAGCTGGAATTTTCCGACTTAAGGAAGTTTGCGAAAATAAGATTGTTAAAAGCGGATGAACTGGAAGCGGACGCGGATTTAGGGCGGCTCGGGGCTGAGCCTTTAGCGGATGAGTTTACGCTAAAAAAATTCCGGGAGATTCTTAAGAAAAAAGAAAAATGGGCGGTAAGGGATATATTAATGGAACAAAGCCTTATTGCCGGTATCGGCAATATTTATGTTTCAGAAATTCTTTTTGAGGCGGGAATAATGCCGAAGCGGCGGGCAAAAGATTTGGAAAACGGTGAAATAAAAAAAGTCTATCTTGAGATAAAAAATGTGCTTAAAAAAGCCGTTAAACTGCGCGGGACGTCTGACTCGGATTACCGGGATACGGACGGCGCGCCGGGCGGCTTCCAGGAAGTCTTAAAAGTCTATAACCGGGAAGGCGCGGTCTGCCAAAGGAAAAACTGCCGGGGAATCGTGAAAAGGGAAAAGCATAAGCAAAGGAGTTCGTTTTTTTGCGAAGGATGTCAGAAGTAGGCAGGTCGGCAAAACAACTTTTCATTTGGACTGTTTTGTGCGATAATTTAGGTGAATGGCCTCACCCCCAGCCCCTTTCCAAGCCGGCGCGCCGGCTTGGAAAGGGGAGACGGAGAATGAACGTGTTTAAAAATTACCAAGGGCGTGAGGCAGGAAAAAAATATGCGTAAAAAATTATTTATCGTTGAAGATGACGCTAATATTCTGTATGGCCTGCAGGCTAAATTTTCCGTGGCCGGTTTTGAAGTGGCGGTCAGTCCGGGAAATGAGTCCGAGTCCGAGATTGCCGGAAGAATAGTCGCCGCTAAGCCGGATTATCTTATCCTTGACTTAATTCTTCCTAAGGCTGACGGGTTTAAAGTATTGTCCGCGATCAAAGCGCCCGGCGGACTGGCCGGACTGCCGGTTTTTGCTTTTACCGATTTAAACGATTCCGAGAGCCGGGAAAAAGGGCTTAAGCTCGGAGTAAGCCATTACCTGATTAAAAATGAACTAAATACCGATGAATTTGTTGAAAAGGTGGTAAAAATAATTTCTAACCTGGAAAAGCGATAATTTATGAAGAAAATATTTAGAATTTTACTCAGTAAAAAATGGCTCCTAATTATTATACCCGCGGTTTTTATCGCGGGCTGGTTCATATTTTTTAATAAGGAAAAACAGCCCGAATACACTTTGGCTAAAGTTGAAAAAGGAACCATAAAACAGACGGTTTCGGAAACCGGGATCGTTGAAGCGAGCGACGACCTTAACCTTGCTTTTCCTCTTTCCGGACGGCTGGAAAAAATTTATTTTAAAGAAGGGGAAAGGGCTGAAGCCAGCTCAGCGATCGCCGAGCTGGATTATGGTGCGCTCACCATAAAAGAAAAAGAAGCGTCGGCCGGAGTGACGGCCGCGAGCGCCAATCTGCAGAAGCTTTTGAGCGGCGCGAGCGGTGAGGAAATTAAAGTCGCGCAGGCCAACGTCGCGCAGGCCGAAGCGGCTTTTTCCGCGGCTTCCGCCGAATTGGTTAAAGTAAAAAATACAGTCGTTGAAAACGAACGGCAGGCGCGAAAGAATTTAAGCGATCTTGAAAGCGCCGCGTCGGAAAACATAACTACTTACGAGCAGGCGATTACTCAGGCCGAAGCGGCGCTAAAAACCGCAAAAACGACTTATCTCGCGTCCCTGGAAACGGCGAAAACCAACGCCTTAACAACAGCGGATGACGCTATTTTAGATAGCCGGACGGCTTTGGATAAAGTTAACGCGGTACTGGAGGATGATGACGCTGATACGCTGTTTAGCGTCAGGGATCCGCAATTTTCAACCAACACGAAAAACGGCGCTGCGTCAGCTTCCGGAAAAATTCCCGGAGTTGAAGCGTCGGTTGCCGCGGCCCGGGCTGACCGGTCTGATGATAAAGTAAAAAAGGCGGCTGGCGGCGCGCAGGATCTTCTCAATTCTTCCTTAGACACGCTGGAAAACTGCTTTAAAGGGCTGGAAAAGAGCCTTACTTCTTCGTCTTTCACCCAGGCTGAGTTAGACGCTTACAAAATTTCCATCTCCGCCCAAATCGGGATTATTAGCGCCGGTATTCAGAGCCTGGATGCCGCGGAACAAAGCCTTGATACGGCAATTTCCAATTATGACCTTAAAGTCCGGGAAGCCGAAGAAAACCTGAATCTTTCCCGGGCTAGTTTTGATAACGCCCTCCAGTCAGCGAAAAACAGCGTTCTAAGCGCGAAGGCTTCCGGCGAACGAGAGATAACAGCAGGCGAATCAAAAGTAAACGCGGCGGAAAAATCGCTTGATTCGGCTAAGGCGAGCCTTGATAAAATCCTTTCCGGATCAAACGATTATGACATCCGGGCGGCCGAAGCGAATCTAACCCAGGCTCAAGCCGGACTGGAGGCGATAGAGAGACAGATTGAAGACAGTATTATTAAGGCGCCGATAGCCGGGACAATAACCAGGATTAATTTTGACATCGGTGAAACCGTTACGGCCAATTCTCCGGCTGTAATCATTGTCGGCGACAATGATTTTAACGCCCGGGTGGATATCTCGGAAATTGACGTTTCAAAAATCAGCCTAGGAAACGAGTGTGAAATTACTTTTGACGCCTTTGGGACCGAGAAGAAGTTTATCGGTCGGGTTTATTTTATTGACACGGCTCCAACCATAATCCAGGACGTGGTTTATTACAAAGTTAAGGCGAGCATATTGCCGGAAGGCGCGAAAAATGAAGCGTTAATCCCCGAGAGCCTCGCGGCAATAAAAGCCGGCATGACCGCCAATATTGACATTTTTGCCGCTAAAAAAGACGATGTATTAATTATGCCACAAAGGGCGGTTGTTGATAAAAACGGCCTTGGCAAGTTTGTCCGCGTCCTCCGGAACGAAGAATTAAAAGAAATTCCGGTGGAAATCGGCTTAAAAGGCGACGAAGGCATGGTGGAAGTTATTTCCGGAGTTAAAGAAGGGGATGAAGTTGTGACTTTCGTGAAAGAAATAAAATAAAATTTTTAATGTATTAATTATTCAATGATTAAATGTTTGGAAATTAAGTCATTGAAAAATTTGAAATTGTTTAAAAATTAAAAATTACAAAATTAAAAATTTTATATCATGTCCATTCTAATTAACGTGGAAAACCTCCAAAAAGTTTATTTATCAGGAGATATTGAAACCCGCGTTCTGCGCGGGATAACTTTTAAAATAGAGAAAGGCGAGTTTGTTTCAATCATGGGTCCGTCCGGTTCGGGAAAATCAACGCTAATGCATATCCTCGGGCTTTTAGACCGCGCCTCTTCCGGCCTGTATGAATTTGAGGGCGTGGACGTCACTAAATTATCCGATAACGAACTGGCGAAGATGCGTAACGAAAAAATCGGCTTTGTTTTTCAGGCCTTTAACCTTCTCCCGAGAACCTCTGTTCTGGAAAACGTAAAATTGCCGCTTGCTTATTCTAATGATAAATCCAGCATGGACAGCCGGGCCGGAGCGATTTTAAAAAACGTCGGGTTGGAACACCGGCTCACCTATTTTACCAACCAGATTTCGGGCGGCGAAAAGCAAAGGGTGGCGATCGCCCGGGCGCTCGTCAACGAGCCGTCAATAATCTTCGCCGACGAGCCGACCGGCAACCTTGATTCAAAATCCGGAACCCAGATCATGGAAATCCTCCAGCACTTAAATAACGAAGGCAATACGATTGTCATGGTCACCCATGAAACCTACACCTCGGAGCACGCGAAACGGATTATTAAAATCATGGACGGAAGAATTGTTGATGATTACCTCGTGGCAAAGAGAAGGATAGCGAAAGACGGAGAGATGCTGAAATAAAAAATGCTTACTTTTTTTACCCAAAGCTTTAAAAATTCATTCCGCGCGCTCCTTGCTAATAAGACAAGGAGCTTTTTGACCATGCTCGGGATTATAATCGGCGTGGCGGCGGTAATTATTATCATGGCGGTCGGCGCCGGAGCGCAGAGCCTGATTCTCGCGCAGATTAAAGGCATCGGGAGCGACTTGATCGGCATCCTGCCGGGGAAGTCGGACGACAAAGGCCCGCCGGCCTCGGTTATGGGAATAGTAATTACTACCCTTACTTACGACGATATAGAGGCGCTAAAGAAAAAAAATAACGTCCCCAATCTTCTTAACGCGGCCGCTTACGTCAAAGGCGTGGAAACCGTTGTCTGGGAA
>Ga0172379_10002801_pt1 | contig 29610 bp, 39 predicted proteins | sample GrowelOW334metaG_FD_119756 | JGI IMG/M metagenome (GOLD analysis project Ga0172379, IMG submission 119756) | Groundwater microbial communities from an aquifer near a municipal landfill in Southern Ontario, Canada - Groundwater well OW334 metaG | ecosystem: Environmental > Aquatic > Deep...
AGTTTGGTTCTCACCAAGTAAAGAAAAAGATCGATTAGATTATTTCGAGTACAACTCGACGACGAGCTGCTCGTTTGCCAGCATCGGAATCTCTTCGCGTTCCGGCACGCGTAAAAATGTTCCCGCCATTGCAGCTTTATCCAAAGAAACCCAGGTATAGACCGAAGCATCCTTGACGCGTTTCATAGCGTTATGGATAATATCCAGCTGCCGGCTTTTTTCCCGGACAGTGATTACATCACCTGACTTCAACTGGAAGGAGGGAATGTTCACTTTATCCTTATTCACTGTAAAGTGACCATGCGTCACCAACTGACGAGCGCTGCGGCGCGTAGGTGCAAATCCCATGCGATAGATGACATTGTCCAAGCGCAATTCCAGAAGTTTCACCAGATTGTCGCCGGTTTTACCTTTCATGCGTGTCGCTTTTTCGAAGTAATTTCTGAACTGGCGTTCCAAAACGCCGTAGATATACTTCATTTTCTGTTTCTCTTTCAGCTGCAACGCATATTCGGAAACCTTCATCCGCTTCCCTTTTCCGTGTTGACCCGGACCGTAGGGACGGCGTTCCATGAATTTGTTTGCTTTGCTGCTGAGTGCAATCCCCAACTTACGGGACTGCTTAACTACTGAACCGGTATTACGTGCCATTCTTTTTTAACTTCCTATAATTAAAATTATTACACTCTACGACGTTTCGGCGGACGGCAGCCGTTGTGCGGAATCGGTGTCATGTCGCGGATAATCGTCACTTCCAGACCGGCGGTCTGCAGTGAACGGATTGCTGCTTCACGTCCGGAACCGGGACCTTTCACAAAGACTTCCACTTTCCGCAGACCAAGATCATACGCCTCTTTTGCAGCTGCTTCGGCGGAAACCTGCGCAGCAAACGGCGTATTCTTTCGGGAACCTTTGAAAGCGTTCTTTCCTGCAGATGACCATGCGATTGTGTTGCCGTAGGTGTCCGTGATAGTAACGATGACATTGTTAAATGTCGCCTTCACATACACTTTGCCGTTCACGTCAACGTGAATTTTCTTTTTTTTCTTTGCCGAGACTGTCGGCGCTGCCTGTTGTTTAGCCACAATATTCCTTTCAGAAATCTAATTACTTCTTAGCGATTGCTTTTTTCTTTCCTGCAACGGTCTTACGTTTGCCTTTACGGGTACGAGAATTGGTCCGGGTGCGTTGTCCACGGACGGGCAATCCTTTACGGTGGCGAAGTCCGCGGTATGCTCCGATGTCCATCAATCGTTTGATGTTCATCTGGTTTTCCGCACGAAGTGCTCCTTCCGTTTTATAATCCGTCTGGATGATGGTACGGATCTTATTGACCTCTTCATCAGTCAGCGAACCGACCTTCTTGTTTTCATCCACTCCTGCTTTTGCAAGAATTTCTTTAGCAATGGAATCACCGATTCCGAAGATGTAGGTCAATCCGATAACGGACCGTTTATTTTTTGGTAAATCGACGCCAGCGATACGAGCCACTGAATACTCTCCTAATTTTTAACCTTGTCGTTGCTTGTGTTTTGGATTTTTCTTGCAGATCACCATCACTTTGCCTTTGCGGCGGATGATCTTGCAGTTTTCACAAATCTTCTTTACAGATGCACGAACTTTCATTGTCTTCCCTTTTCAACTCTTATTTGTACCGATACGTAATTCTGCCTTTTGTCAGGTCATACGGTGAAAGTTCGACCGTTACCTTGTCTCCAACCAGAATTTTGATGTAGTGCATACGCATTTTGCCGGAGATATGCGCCAGAATCTCATGTCCATTGTCCAGTTTTACCCGAAACGATGCGTTGGGCAATGTGTCTGAAATTACTCCGTCAATTTTTATCGCGTCTTGTTTTGCCATTAATTATAGATAGTTAACACCTCTGCCTTGCCTTTGCGCACCACCACAGTATACTCGAAATGTGCCGAAGGTCTTCCGTCTTGCGTAACGATCGTCCATCGATCTGCCGCAGTCAACACTTTGAATGACCCAGCATTCACCATTGGTTCAATCGCGAGGGTCATTCCTTCTTTCAACACTGTTCCTTTTCCCGGCTTACCGTAATTAGGAACCTGCGGATCTTCGTGCAATTCTCTGCCAACGCCGTGTCCCACCAGATCGCGCACCACTGAAAATCCTTCTGCCTCTACCAATGATTGAACAGCGAATGCGATATCCCCAATTCTGTTCCCTTCTACCGCCTGTTCAACTGCACGATCTAAAGACTCTTTTGTTACTTTCATCAGATGCAGCTTTTCATCGCTCACATGTCCCACGGGAAAAGTAAAAGCACCGTCACCATAAAATCCGTTCTTCTTTGCGCCGACATCAATCGAAACGATCTCACCTTCCCGCAACACTCGTGATCCCGGAATACCATGAACCACTTCGCTATCGACAGAAACACACAATGTTCCGGGGAACAAATTCTTTGGATCTGAACCGTATCCTTTGAATGCCGGTTCCGCATTGCAACTCCGGATGTAATCTTCCGCCATTGCATCAAGCTGTGCCGTTGAAACACCCGGTTTCACCTGCGTACCGATCAGCTTGATCACTTCTCCTACGATCCGGCTGCTCTCGCGCATAAGTTCTATCTCAGCCGGAGATTTTACTAAAATCGCCATTAACGGCCAATACGTCCTTTTATCTTGCCGCTCTTCATGAAGCCGTCGTAATGACGCATCATTAAATGCGACTCAATCTGTTGTAATGTATCCAAAGCAACACCAACAGAGATCAACAGGCTGGTACCACCGAAGAACGATGCAAAACTGGAAGTGATTCCGAATTTCACCATGAATGCCGGAAGAATGGCAATGATTGCCAAGAAGACCGATCCCGGCAGTGTGATTTTTGTTAAAATATTATCAATAAAGTCTGATGTATGCTTTCCGGGACGTATGCCGGGAATAAATCCGCCGTTCTTTTGCATGTTATCGGCCACGTCGTTCGGATTAAATGCAATAGCAGTGTAGAAATATGTAAAGAACACGATCATCAGACCATAGAAAAATGAATAGGTGAACGATGTATATTCAAAATATCCTGCGATGGAACCAACAACTTCACTATCGGGGAAGAATGTCAGGATCGTGCTGGGAATGAACATTAGTGATTGTGCAAAGATAATCGGCATAACTCCAGCTGTGTTCACGCGCATCGGAATATATTGAGTGACGCCTCCGTAGACCTTGCGACCGACAAGACGTTTCGCATACTGCACCGGGATGCGGCGCGTACCCTGGGTGACCATGATAACGCCTGCGACGATCAACAGCATTGCACCCCAAATAATTAATTCGATGATAATCGGACGTGCACCTGAACTTACCAATTGGATTTCGTCCAGCACTGCATGCGGAAACCGCGCGATAATTCCGATGAAGATAATCAGCGAAATCCCGTTTCCGAGTCCGCGTTCTGTAATCTGCTCACCCAGCCACATCATGAACATTGTACCTGCTGTCAGGAAAATCATTGTGCTCATCGCAAAAAAGAATCCTTGCACTTCTACCGGAACGATCGGAATGCCGTTGGCATTCAAACTTTCCAGTCGAACACTAACTCCCCACGCTTGTAACAGCGAAATTACAACAGTTCCCAATCTCGTATATTGATTGATCTTTTTCCGTCCCGTCTCCCCTTCCTTTTGCAGCTTCTGGAAGAATGGAACAACAGCGCCTAACAATTGGATGATGATCGACGCGCTGATATACGGCATGATACCAAGAGCGAAAATTGCAGCATTGCTGAAAGCTCCGCCGACAAATAGATCGTAGAGTCCAAACAATGTATTGTCAGCCTGACTACGCATTGCATCGGCAAGCACACCAGCGTCCACTCCGGGAAGCGTAACGTGCGAACCGAGGCGAACTACTATCAGCAGACCGGCCGTGAACAGAAGGCGCGTGCGCAGTTCTTCGATCTTGAAGATATTCCTGAAACTTTCGGTGAATTTACTCATTGATAATTTTCAGATTAAGTTATGCAGCAACTTTTTCATTAGAAATTTCTTTTGTCGTTCCGCCTGCCGCCGTGATTTTTTCGACAGCAGACTTGCTGAATTTATGAGCAGACACTGTCAGCTTTGCTTTTAGATCACCATCACCGAGAATCTTCACCGGCGAACGCTTGTTGGAAACGACACCAAGTTTTAACAGTACATCCGGCGTGATTATACCGTCGGTAACTTTTTTATCATCAATCAACTTCTGAAGCAACTCAACATTTACCACTGCATATTCCACTCGGTTTCTGGGGGTAAAACCGAATTTGGGAAGACGACGCACGAGAGGCATCTGCCCCCCCTCAAAATTCCTCTTTAATCCTGATCCTGAGCGCGAACCCTGGCCTTTATGACCGCGTGTAGAAGTTCCGCCGTGTCCGGATCCCTGGCCGCGGCCGATTCGTTTCTTTTTTTTGCGCGAACCTGGAGCATATGTTAAATTGCTGAGAATGTTTGCCATGCTTATCTCCTGTGAAGTACTAGCGCCCCGGAGTCGGAGCTCGCATCTTCGATTTATAATTTATGATTTCACTTCTTCGACGACCACCAAATGCCGGACCTTATTGATCATACCACGGATCTGAGGGGTCTCTGTATGGATCACCGAGTAGTTCGGTCGACCCAAGCCGAGCGCTTTGATTGTCGCTTTGTGTTTTGCCAGCGTATCGATAATGCTGACTTTCTGCGTAATTTTTATTTTTTTCGGCGCTGCCATTGTCACTCACACACAATTAGATGATGATTAATTTTGGAAAAGTTCTTGGACGGAAATTCCGCGCTCTGTTGCTACCATGCGAGCATCGCGCATCGACAACAGCGCGCGCAGCGTTGCTTTCACAACGTTATGCGGATTTGCCGAACCCATCTGTTTTGTCAGAACGTCTTTCACACCCGCCATCTCTAACACCGCGCGAACACCGCCGCCGGCAATTAAACCGGTACCGGGAGCTGCAGGACGAAGCAACACTTTGCCTGCACCGAATTTCCCAAGTGCATCGTGAGGAACGGTTCCGTTAATCAACGGAACTTTCACGACGTTCTTTTTTGCATCATCGGTTCCTTTAGAGATAGCATCCGCTACTTCGTTCGCTTTGCCGAGTCCGATACCGACGTAACCGTTTCCGTCTCCGACAACAACGATCGCGTTAAAACTGAAACGGCGGCCGCCTTTCACCACTTTTGCAACGCGGTTGATGTGGACCAGTTTGTCCTTCAGATCAAGATCACTTGTTTTAATTCGAGCCAAGGTAAAACCTCACATTTTGTTTTTTCGTTTATTGTTGCTGTCGTGCCAGGATTCGAACCTAGATTAACGCCTCCAAAGGGCGCTGTCCTGCCATTGGACGACACGACAATGGGACGGCACGACTGCCGTTTAGAATTTCAATCCGCCTTCACGGGCACCATCGGCAAATGCTTTCACACGGCCGTGGTACAGGTATCCATTACGGTCGAATACGACGGTGTTGATATTCTTTTCGATCGCCTTCTTTGCCAGCAGTTTCCCCACTAGCGTGCTTTTTTCCACTTTCGTCTTTACGGAAGCAACTTCCTGTTTCACTTCTTTCGAATTTGTCGACAGAGCCACGAGCGTAGTACCGGTGACATCGTCGATGATCTGTCCATAAATGTCATTCAAGCTGCGATAGACGGAAAATCGCGGGCGATTTGTTGACCCGTACACCCGTTTCCGAATTGTCTGTTTGATCCGTAACCGTCTTTTTGTAGTGTCTTTTTTAATCATAATTTCAATTCACAAAGTTATTATTTCGAACTTGCCGCTGTCTTACCGGCTTTACGACGGAGCACTTCACCTTCGTATTTAACTCCCTTACCTTTGTACGGTTCGGGAAGTTTGAACGAACGGATCTTGGCCGCTACCAGACCGACCAATTGTTTATCATATCCACTGATGATAATACTCGTCTGTGTGGGTGTCTCGATTTTCACCGATTCTGGTGCACGGAAAATGATCGGATGAGAGAAACCGAGTGCTAATGCGAGGTTCTTTCCCTTCATTTCAGCTTTATATCCGACGCCGACCAGTTCCAGTTTCTTGGAGAAACCCTCTGAAACACCTTTGACCATGTTCGCAACATTGGCGCGGGTCGTTCCGTGAATAGCGCGATTTGCACGCTCTTCGGTTTTCCGAGTAATAGTTACTTCACTGCCTTTAATCTCTACACCAACGTTCGGATGCAGCTGCTCTTTGAGCTCTCCGTTTTTCCCTTTGACAGTCACAATACCGTTGTTCACAGAAATAGTGACGCCGCTCGGAACTGTAATAAGTTTTTTACCTATACGAGACACGTTCTATACTCCTTTTACCAAATAAGGCAGAGAACTTCTCCGCCGACATTTTCTTTGCGCGCTTGTTTATCGGACATCAAACCTTTTGATGTGGAAACGATCGCCAATCCCAGACCATTGCTGACGCGCGGAAGATCATCTACCTGACGATAGACACGACGCCCTGGCGTGCTGACACGACGGGATCCCTTGATAACATTGGCACCGGCATAATATTTCAATGCGATACGGATCGTCCCTTGTTTGTCATCAGCAACAACATCATATTTATTGATGAGCTTATTTTCCGCAAGGATGCGGGTAATTTCTTTCTTCACGTTGGATGCAGGGATCTCAACTTTTTTATGCTTCGCTTGGATTGCATTGCGGAGCCGTGTGAGATAATCTGCGATTGGATCTGAATGAGCCATTGTAAAAGACCTTCTGTTAAATGTTACCAGCTTGCTTTAGTAAGACCGGGAATTTTTCCCTCGTGTGCTAATTTTCGGAACGCCATCCGGCCAAGACCGAACTTGCGAAAATATCCGCGGGAGCGCCCTGTTTGGAAACAGCGGTTGTGCAATCGTGTCGGGTTACTATCGCGCGGAAGAAGACGCACCGCATCAAAGTCTCCCTTTTCGATGAGTTCCTTTCGTTTTGCGGCATACTTTGCCACTAATTTTTCACGGCGCTTTTGACGTGCTATTGAACTAAGTTTTGCCATACGATTCCTTTAACTTGCTTTCGCTACTGGTTGTTCACGTTTTACGAAGGGAACGCCGAACAATTTCAGCAATTCCATCGCTTCCATATCGGTATTTGCGGTAGTAACAAACGTGATGTCCATACCGGAGATTTTTGTCACGCGGTCGGCATCAATTTCCGGGAAGATAATTTGTTCTTTGATACCCAGTGTATAGTTACCGCGACCGTCAAATGATCTGTCTGAAATACCGCGGAAATCACGAATCTGCGGCATTGCCAAGCTGATCAAACGATCCATGAATTCAAACATCATATTGCTGCGGAGAGTAACACGTGCGCCAATGGGCAGATTCTGTCGTAATTTGAAATTGGAAATAGCCTTTTTGGCTTTGGTGATGGCAGCCTTTTGGCCGGTGATCGTTTCCAATTCAGCAACTGCAACTTCCAGCAGCTTTGCATCCTGTGTCGCTTGGCCAACGCCGATATTCACAGAGATCTTTTCCAGTTTCGGCACCTGCATGACGTTCTTATAATTGAACTGTTTCATCATTGCCGGAACGATCTCTTTTTTATATTTTTCAGCGAGACGCGGATATACCCCTGCTTCACGGACGCCCGGTCCCTTTTTCTCTTCTTTTTGCTGCTTCTTCTCTTTTGCCATTTTGATTTTTATTTGTGCGATACGTTATCCGCGTATCACCGATTAAGGAATTAGAACATTTCTCCGCTTTTCTGAGCGACCCGCATCACTTTTTTCTTTCCGCTAACGGAATCTTTTGTGCGAGCATAGCCGATACGCGTCTTCTCGCCGGTTTTCGGATCCTTCAACATCACGTTGGAGGAATGGATAGGTGCTTCTTTCTGCACAACGCCTCCCTGCGGATTGCTCTGCGATGGGCGAGTATGGCGCTTCATAATATTGACGCCTTCCACAATCACACGGTTCGTTTCGGGAAATACTTTCAGCACTTTTCCCTCTTTCCCTCTGGAGTTTCCGGAGATGACAACAACGATATCATTTTTCTTTACATGCATGGTAGATTCTCTTTCTGAATTACAAAACTTCTGGTGCAAGGGAAACAATCTTCATGAATTGACGTTCGCGTAATTCACGGGCAACCGGACCGAAGATACGTGTTCCGCGCGGTTCATTTTGCGCATTGATCAATACGACGGCGTTTTCGTCAAAGCGGATATAGGATCCGTCTTTCCGTCCCACTTCTTTAGTCGTGCGGACTACTACGGCGCGGGATACTTCCCCTTTTTTCACTCCGGCTCCTGGAATTGCAGATTTTACCGATACGACCACCAGGTCGCCGACCGATGCATACCGGCGGTCATGTCCGCCGAGAACACGGATGCAGCGCACCTTCTTCGCACCTGAATTGTCTGCTACAACTAAATTGGTTTCTTCCTGAATCATTGTCGTCTCCGAACTTTCTATCGTCTATCGTTCAATTATTTCGCTTTGGTCACGATCTCAACAAGTCTCCAGCGTTTCAGTTTGCTAAGAGGACGTGTCTCCATGATCTTCACCGTGTCGCCGATGCCGGCTTCATTTTTTTCGTCGTGCGCATAGAACTTGGTCGTCCGCTTGAAATATTTCTTGTAGAGCGGATGTGCGACTTTTCGTTCGATCGCAACAATAATGCTCTTCGCCATTTTATTGCTGATGACTTTTCCGGTTCTGGTCTTGCGATTGTTCCTTGTTTCCATTGAGTATTCTCTTCTCTTACTTTGCTGCAACGTTAGATTTTCCAAGTTCACGCTCACGAAGGATTGTTTTCATCCGCGCAATATCTTTGCGAAGGGCGGTAAACTTTGATGTGTTTTCAACCTGGCTGGTCGCTTTCTGGAACTTCAGTGTAGCCAGCGTTTCGAGGTCTTCTTCGATCCGCTTGCCGATTTCATCATTGGTCAATTGTCGTATGTCGAGTGATTTCATTCTGTGCTCCTACGCTGCAAGGTCGATACGTGATACAAACTTTGTTTTGATCGGAAGCTTGTGGGTTGCCAGCTTCAGAGCTTCCTGTGCCAATTCTTTCTTGATACCGCCGACCTCAAACATGATGCGTCCGGGTTTCACCACTGCTACCCAGAACTCCGGGGCACCTTTTCCGCTTCCCATACGGGTTTCTGCGGGTTTTTTTGTGACCGGTTTGTCCGGGAAAATGCGGATCCAAACTTTTCCTTCGCGCTTCATTAGGCGGGTCAGTGCGACACGTGCCGCTTCAATTTGGCGGGCTGATATCCATCCTGGCTCCATAGCTTTCAGACCATAGTCGCCGAAGGCTACCGTTGCACCGCGTGTTGCTACACCGCTCATGCGGCCGCGTTGTGCTTTTCTAAACTTTACTCTTTTGGGCATTAACATAGTTCAAAACTCCAGATGCAATTCAAATTATTTTGCGGAACGGTCCAAAACTTCGCCTTTGCAGATCCACACTTTCACGCCGATCTTACCGTAGATTGTTGCCGCCTCTGCGTGTGCATAATCAATGTCTGCGCGCAGGGTGTGCAGCGGAATCCGTCCTTCTTTATATTGTTCCGTCCGCGCAATTTCGGCACCACCCAATCGGCCTCCGCATTTCACACGAATACCTTCCGCACCCATTCTCATAGCTGCAGTGATAGCTTGTTTCATTGCACGGCGAAAAGCGATACGGCCTTCGAGTTGCGATGCTATGTTTTCTGCAACCAACTGCGCATCGAGTTCCGGACGTTTTATTTCGCTGATGAGAATTTTTACTTCCTTGTTCGTTACTTTCTTCAGTTCTTCTTCCAACTGTCCGATCTCTTTACCGCTTTTACCGATAACAACACCCGGACGGGAGGTGTTGATGGTGATACGGGCATTTTTGGGTGTCCGTTCGATAAGAATCTTGGATACACCGGCTTTTTTCAAACGGTTGCGGAGGTAATTCCGCACCATCATATCTTCTTGAAGTTTACCGGCGAAATTTTTTTCGTCATACCAATTAGAATCCCATCCCTTGATGATCCCTAAACGAAAACCGACCGGATTAATTTTTTGTCCCAAAGTAACTCCTCAACTGAAAATTATTTTTTTTTGGATGATCGTTTATCGACTACAATCGTTAAGTGATGGGAACGTTTCAACAATTTATATGCCCGTCCCATCGGTGCAGGCAAAATGCGCTTCATCGAAGCTCCGCCGTTAACAAACACTTCTTTTACAAACATTTCATCCGTGCTGACGCCGGTATTGGCATCCTTATTCTGAAAATTCGATACTGCCGACCGGAGAACTTTCTCTGCAGATTTTGCCGCATGTTTCGGCTGAAAGTGCAGGATGTTCATCGCTTCGCCGACCGATTTTCCCCGGATCAGATCGATGACGATTCGCATTTTGCGCGGTGAGGTTCCCACAAATCGTTGTAATGCTCTTGCTTCCATGATACTAGACTCCAATTAGAATGATTACGCCGCTGCTTCAGTCTTCAGACCGGGGTGCCCGCGGAAAATACGTGTCGGTGCAAATTCACCGAGTTTATGTCCTACCATCGCTTCCTGAATATAAACAGGGATAAACTTGTTGCCGTTATGCACGGCAAACGTGTGTCCCACAAATTCCGGAGAGATTGTGCAGGCACGCGCCCACGTCTTAATCACTTGCTTTTTGTTGGACTTGTTGAGCGCTTCCACTTTCTTCAGAAGACGCAAATCAATGTATGGACCTTTTTTGAGTGAACGACTCATAATTCTCTCTTAATTACTTACGACGCTTAACAATATATTGATTTGAATGTTTTTTATGCTTGCGGGTCTTCAAACCTTTGGACTTCTGACCCCACGGGCTTACCGGATGGCCGCCGCCGGATGTCTTTCCTTCACCGCCGCCCATCGGATGGTCAACCGGGTTCATTGCAACACCGCGAACATACGGTCGAATACCGAGCCACCGTGAACGCCCCGCCTTGCCATAGCTGATATTTTCATGATCAAGATTACCAATCTGCCCGATTGTAGCATAACACTCCGCAAGCACATTGCGTGCTTCACCGGAGGGGAATTTCAATAAAACAAACCGGCCATCTTTTGCCTGAACAGTCGCAAAGTTTCCGGCGCCACGTGCAACTTGTCCGCCTTTACCAGGACGAAGTTCGATATTGTGAACCTGTGTGTTTACAGGAATAGCGCGCAACGGCATTGCATTCCCGACGACCGGTTCTGCAGTTTCGCTGGCTACGACCTTTGCTCCGACTTTCAAACCTTCCGGTGCAAGAATGTATCGCTTGTCGCCGTTCACATAGTGAATTAATGCAATGTACGCAGATCGGTTCGGATCATACTCAATCGAAAAAACTTTACCTTCGATGTTCCGATTCTCACGCTTGAAATCGATAACACGATAACGACGTTTATGTCCACCCCCGCGATGACGCGAAGTGACACGGCCGAGACTATTTCGTCCACCGGATTTAGTAATCTTCTCGAGAAGGGATTTTTCCGGAGTGGACCGGGTAATCTCTTCGAATGTTGCGATCGAATAGTACCGCGTTGCAGCTGTTGTGGGTTTTAATTTGCGTAATGCCATAACTCGTTCTTCCCGTTAAACGTTAGCCAGAAAATCAATTGTTTGTCCGTCCTTCAGCGTTACGATCGCTTTTTTCCAATCACTGCGCCTTCCGGCGATGCGCCCGCGTTTTGTCATCTGCGATTTTACTTTACCCTTCACATTCGCCGTGCGCACGCTGGTGACATTGACGTTGAATTTTTTCTCAACGGCTTTCGCGATGGTGATTTTATTCGCGTTCAGATCTACCTTGAAAGCGTATTGACGTTTTGCCGTCAAATCCGTCATCTTCTCGGTCAACAATGGTTGTATTAAAATTCCTGTCATAATCGCTGCCGTATCTTATTAGTTTGCAAATGTTTTATTGATCACATCGACGCCGCTCTTCAAAATCACAACAACATTGTTATTGAGAATATCATAAGTCGATGCTTTTGCCGCCTCCAAAACGTTCAACGTGGGGATGTTTCTTCCCGATTTCAACACGCCTTGATCGGTTTTCGAAGTGAGCAACAATACTTTTTTTCCGCCGATCTGCAAAGATTTCAGAATCGACGTCATAGCTTTTGTTTTCGGTGTTTCGAAGGAAAAATCCTCGACAACGACAATCTGTCCATCTTTCGCTTTATACGACCAAGCGGATTTTCGAGCTAGACGCTTCACTTTTGCAGGAAGCTTAACAACGTAATCATGAGGCTTCGGTCCGAAAATGGAACCGCCACCCGGCATCAGCGGTGATCGGCTTGTTCCCTGACGGGCGCGACCGGTCTTTTTTTGTGAAAAAGGTTTTTTCCCGCCGCCGCGAACTTCATTCCGCGATTTTACCTTGTGTGTTCCCTGCCGCTGATTGGCCCAATAGGAACGGACTGCCTGATAGATCGCGTGATCGTTCGGTTCGATTTCAAAAATATCCGATTTCAACTCTACAGTTTCACCGGATTTTGTGCCATCTTTTTTTAAGACTTCAATATTCATAGCAGATGCTTCCTGCAATCAAATTACTTTGTGATTGTAACGTACGTATTTTTTGCCCCGGGGATCGATCCTTTCACAAGGATTAAGTTCGATTCCGGAATCACTTTCAACACTTTCAGATTCTTCACAGTCACGTTGTCGAATCCCATTCTTCCCGCCATTCGCATTCCCTTAAAAACACGAGAGGGATACGACGATCCGCCAATAGATCCTGGTGCACGTTGACGATCAGATTGACCATGGGTTTGGCTACCGACGCCACCGAAGTGATGCCGGCGAACAACACCCTGGAATCCTTTACCCTTAGACCGAGCCGACACATCGACCGTATCACCCTGGGCAAATACCGCGTCGACACGCACTTCCTGTCCGAGCTCCAGTTTCACACCATTAAAATTACGGAATTCGCGAAGAAGCCGAAGCGCTTTTGCGCCTGCCTTTGCAAAATGTCCTTTTAAAGGCTCATTGACAAGGCGCTCTGCTTTTTGGTCATAGCCAAGCTGGATCGAATCGTATCCGTCTTTATCTTTTGTTTTAATTTGAGTGACAAAGCACGGACCGGCTTCAATGACGGTGCACGGCACTGATACGCCGTTATCGTCATATACGCTTGTCATGCCTATCTTTTTTCCTAAAATTCCACTCACAGGTATATTCTCCTTGAGAACTTTCTACTTATTGGTTGAACAAAAATTTTACCGCCGAAACGCCATTCAACCTGTTACACTTTAATTTCAACATCAACACCGGCCGGAAGATCGAGCTTCATCAATGCATCGACTGTTTTAGAACCGGAGGATAAGATGTCAATCAAACGCTTATGCGCTTTGATCTGGAATTGCTCGCGCGACTTCTTGTCGACGTGCGGCGAGCGGTTCACGGTGAAAACCGAACGGCGCGTCGGAAGAGGTATCGGTCCCGATACAACTGCTCCGGTGGACTTCACAGTTTTGATGATTTTTTCTGCAGACTTGTCGATCAGATTATGATCATACGAGCGCAATTTGATACGAATTTTTTGGCCAGCCAATGTTTCTCTTCTCCTTGTTCCGTCAACCGATGCGCTGCATAGCGCACCGGTTGCAGGACACAATACAGTTGATTACTCAATAATCTTTGTTACAACGCCCGAACCTACGGTGCGTCCGCCTTCACGGATAGCGAAGCGAAGTCCTTCGTCCATAGCAATGGTCGAAATCAATTCGATTCCCATATTATCCACGTTGTCACCGGGCATAACCATTTCCACGCCGGACGGCATCGTTACAACACCAGTCACGTCAGTTGTACGGAAATAGAACTGCGGGCGATAGCCGTTTACGAATGGGGTATGGCGTCCGCCTTCTTCTTTCTTCAAAACGTAGACCTGTGCGGTGAATTTCTTATGCGGTGTGATGGTTCCCGGTTTTGCAAGGACCATTCCGCGTTCGAGTTCATTCTTTTCAACACCACGCAACAACAGTCCTGCATTGTCACCGGCCACTACTTCGTCCAGTTCTTTGCGGAACATTTCTGCACCGGTGATCACTGTTTTTTTATGAGCGCCGAGACCAACGATTTCAACTTCATCTCCAACTTTCGCACGGCCCTTTTCGCAACGGCCGGTTCCCACAGTACCGCGACCGGTAATCGAAAAAACGTCTTCGATCGGCATCAGGAACGGTTTATCAACATCGCGCGCCGGTTCCGGGATATATTTATCAACTGCAGCCATCAACTCGAGAATGGGTTTGTAGTCCGCATCTTCGATCGGTTTATTTGCAGCATACGCTTCAAGTGCTTTTGTAGCAGAGCCGCGAATAATGGGGATCTCATCGCCCGGGAAGTTATAAGAGGTGAGCAATTCACGTAATTCCATTTCCACGAGATCAAGCAATTCCGGATCAGCAATATCTACTTTGTTCAAAAACACAACAATACGGGGCACACCTACCTGACGGGCAAGAAGAATGTGCTCGCGGGTTTGCGGCATCGGTCCGTCTGTACCTGCAACAACAAGAATTGCACCGTCCATTTGTGCGGCACCAGTGATCATATTCTTTACATAGTCAGCGTGACCAGGGCAGTCCACATGCGCATAGTGGCGGTTTTCCGTCTGATACTCAACGTGCGCTGTCGCAATGGTAATACCGCGTTCGCGTTCCTCGGGAGCATTATCGATCGAATCAAATGTACGAACCGATGACAATCCTTTTTTTGCCAGTGTCATCGTGATCGCTGCTGTTAATGAAGTCTTACCGTGGTCAACGTGACCAATCGTTCCGATGTTAACGTGCGGCTTACTGCGGTCAAATTTTTCTTTTGCCATGAGGATTTCTCCTTATTGTAATGTGTGATTGATTAAGTCTAATTTTTAATTCTTAAGCGTTCTTGCCTTTTACTTTTTCGATGATCTGTTCGGACACCGATTTCGGTGTTTCGTCATAATGATCGAACTGCATAGTATAGAGCGCCCGCCCCTGTGTCATCGACCGAAGCTGAGTAGCATAGCCAAACATTTCAGACAACGGTACCATTGATTTGATTACCTGTGCATCCTTGCGAGGAGTGATCCCCTCAATTTTACCGCGACGAGAATTCAAATCACCCATCACGTCTCCGAGATAGTCTTCCGGCGATACAACTTCAACTGCCATGATCGGCTCAAGAATAACAGGGTTCGCTTTTCTAGCACCTTCCTGGAATGCCATCGAACCGGCAATCTTAAACGCCATTTCAGAAGAATCCACATCATGGTAAGAACCGTCAAACAATTTCACTTTCACATCTTCCACGGGATAGCCCGCAAGGATTCCATTTTTCAATGCTTCTTGAATACCTGCAGAAACAGGTTTAATGAACTCGCGCGGAATAACACCGCCGACAATTGCATCTTCGAATTCGTACCCTTTACCCTTTTCGTTCGGTTCCAATTCGATCCACACGTGACCGAACTGACCTTTACCACCGGATTGACGAACAAACTTACCTTCTTGAACGACTTTCTTACGAATCGTTTCCTTGTAAGCAACCTGCGGTTTACCGACGTTCGCTTCCACTTTGAACTCGCGCTTCATGCGATCAACAAGAATCTCCAGATGTAACTCACCCATTCCACCAATAATCGTCTGTCCGGTTTCAACATTCGTCGTAATACGAAATGTCGGATCTTCTTCAGCAAGCTTTGAAAGTGCTTCACCCATCTTCTCTTGATCCGCTTTCGTTTTCGGTTCGATTGCCTGATGGATCACAGGTTCCGGGAATATCATTTTTTCGAGAATAATAGATTCATCCTCACCGCACAATGTATCTCCCGTGCGAGTATTTTTGAATCCGATCGCAGCTAAAATATCTCCTGCATATCCTTCATCCACATCTTCACGATGGTTTGCATGCATACGCAGAACACGGCCTATACGTTCTTTTTTATCGCTGACCGAATTATACAGGTATGATCCAGCTTTTACCGTTCCACTATAGACCCGGAAAAACGTCAAGCGACCAACATACGGATCGGTCATAATCTTGAATGCCAATGCCGTAAATTTTTCGTTGTCAGAAATTTTCCTTGACACGGTGTCCTTCATATTTGGATGATGACCCGTGATCGAGCCGCCTTGAATATCTGTCGGAGACGGCAGAAAATTTACAACTGAATCAAGCAGCATCTGCACGCCTTTGTTCTTAAATGACGAACCACACAATACGGGCACAATAGTCACTTTCAAACAGGCACGGCGAAGAACGTCGAGCAATTCTTTTTCAGAAATTTCTTTCCCCTCAAGATACTTTTCCAATAAGGAATCATCCTCATCAGAAACGGCTTCAAGCATTTTTGTGCGGTATTCAGCCGCTTGTGCCTGAAGATCGTGCGGAATTTCGATTTCGTCCCACGTCATACCATTAGTATGATCATGAAAAACATGCGCCTTCATTTTCACCAGGTCGATAATACCTTTGAACATGTCTCCCTGACCAACCGGAAGTTGAATAGGAATAGCATTTGCGCCAAGGCGTTCTTTCATCATCTGTACGGCGCCAAGAAAATCTGCACCGATCCGATCCATCTTATTTACAAATGCGATACGCGGTACACCGTATTTATCAGCCTGCCGCCACACGGTTTCCGATTGTGGTTCGACACCGCCTACGGAACAAAATAACGCCACTGCTCCATCAAGAACACGCAACGAGCGTTCAACTTCAATTGTAAAGTCAACGTGACCAGGAGTATCAATAATATTTATACGGTGGTCTCTCCAGAAGCAGGTCGTTGCAGCCGATGTAATCGTGATACCGCGTTCTTTTTCCTGCTCCATCCAGTCCATTGTAGCAGCGCCATCGTGCACTTCTCCGACGCGATGCAATACGCCGGTATAAAATAGAATACGCTCAGTCGTCGTTGTTTTACCAGCGTCGATGTGCGCCATAATTCCGATATTTCGGGTACGTTCTAATGGATATTTACGAGGCATACTTTTCCTAGAACTATCAAGCGGATAACAACCCACCGCTCTCCAGTGAACTTCTTAAAAGATATAAATGTCTTTTGAAATACTTCTTACCACTTAAAGTGAGCAAACGCCTTGTTTGCTTCAGCCATACGATGTGTGTCTTCTTTTTTCTTCACCGCATTGCCCTCGCCGTTTGCAGCCGCAATGAGTTCTGCAGCCAATTTCAACGACATAGACTTGTCCGAACGTTCTTGCGAATAGTTGATTAACCAACGAATTGCGAGAGCGGTTCGCCGTTCGGGACGAACTTCTGTAGGAACCTGATAGGTTGCTCCGCCGACTCTCCGAGCGCGAATTTCGATTACCGGAGAGACGTTATGCACTGCTTTTTTGAAAATTTCGATAGGATTTTGCGATTTCGTACGCTCGCCGATAATTTCGATAGCATCATACAGAATAGTCTGAGCGCGATGCTTTTTGCCATCCTTCATAATGTTGTTGATGAAGCGATTGACAAGAATATCCCCAAATTTGGGATCAGCGATGGAAATACGTTTCGAAGCGTGATTTTTTCTCATTGGTAAAGGTCAAAAAACTATGATTATTTTGGTCTTTTTGCGCCGTATTTTGAACGGGCTTGTTTACGATCTTGAACACCTTGCGTATCGAGCGTTCCGCGGATAATATGGTAACGAACACCAGGTAAATCCTTTACACGGCCGCCGCGGATCATTACAATAGAGTGCTCTTGTAAATTATGACCTTCACCGGGGATGTAAGCGGTTACCTCAATGTGGTTCGTTAGACGCACACGAGCAACTTTACGAAGTGCTGAGTTCGGTTTCTTCGGAGTTGTGGTATACACTCTCGTGCATACGCCGCGCTTTTGCGGATTGCCTTCAAGCGCCGGAGACTTGCTTTTAACAGCGAGATTTTCACGACCGAGTCTTACTAATTGATTAATCGTAGGCAAACTACGTACTCCAAAATGTGGTTTTAGTAATGTCTTTTTTAGTCTTTAAATATAGGGAAATATTTCTTTTTTGTCAATCATTCGGGGAAGAAAATTTTATTTCTTCCCCGAATGTTCTCACACAGAAACCTTCGGTTTTTTGCGAGCTTTTTTCACTAGGACAACTTCCTCTTCTTTCATCTCGTCGGTCGGTTCATCAACAGTCGCAGGTTTCTCGATCACGCGGGTCGGCTTCTGAGAGGTCACAAGGACTTCACGGAATTTTTTTAATCCGGTACCGGCGGGAATAAGATGTCCCATGATGACGTTCTCTTTCAATCCAAGAAGATGATCTACTTTTCCTTCGATCGCTGCATCTGTCAGAACCTTTGTTGTTTCCTGGAACGATGCCGCAGAAATAAAACTGTCCGTAGATAACGAAGCCGTGGTGATTCCTAAAAGGATCGGCTCAGAAAGCGCCGGTTCAGCATCACGGAATTCAATGGTCTTCTTTTCCTTCTTCTTCAACTCAACGTTCATCTCTTTCACTTTTTTCTTTTCGCTGAGCGTGTTGTTTTTCATTTTCGAATCGCCTTTGTTTTCAACGAAGACAGCGCCTTCGAGACTGCGATTCTCTTCTTCGAATTTCACCTTGTCGATATAATCGCCTTCGAGGAATTTCGTGTCGCCCGGATCTGTAACGCGAACCTTTTGCATCATCTGACGGACTATGATCTCAATATGTTTATCATTGATCTTCACACCCTGCATTCGGTAGACTTCCTGGATCTCGTTCACCAAATATTCCTGTACAGCACTCGTTCCTTTGATGCGGAGGATGTCATGCGGATCGATAGCACCGTCGCAGAGTCGTTCGCCGCTTCGGATGAAATCATTTTCCTGAACGAGCACGTGCTTGCCCAGTGCGATCATATAAACTTTGCGTTCTTTGCCGTCATGACTTGTCACGATCACTTCGCGGTTACCTCGTTTCTGTGCACCAAACGAAACAACGCCGTCGATTTCACTGACGACCGCAGGATCGCCGGGTGAACGTGCTTCAAACAATTCCGTCACACGAGGCAGACCGCCGGTGATATCGCGGGTCTTTCCGATATCGCGCGGGATCTTCACTAACACCGTTCCTGCGGCGATCGAATCCTCATTATCCACCAAGATATGCGCTCTGGTCGGGATGATGTAGCTTGCGATCTTTTTCCCATTCTTATCTGTTACCATGATGGAGGGACTGAGATTCTTATCGCGGGAATCGATAACAACTTTTTGAATGTGGCCGGTCTGTTCATCCGGTTCATCGCGATATGTTATATTCTCTTTCAGATCCATATACTTGATCTGTCCCGCATATTCGGAAATAATCGTCGCGTTGTACGGATCCCATTCATATAACAGTTGACCCTTCCGTACTGCTGCACCATCGCCAAGCTGAAGTATAGCACCGTATGGTACATCATATTTTGTCAGGACTGCATTGTCACTGTTGATAACTTGTATTGCACCGCTTCGGCCCAGAGAGAGAATTTTCTCCCCTTCTTCCGTTGTTATTTTGATCGCCTTCACACTATCAAACTTTACAAAACCGTCGAACTTCGAGACGATATGAGATTGATTCGCGATTAAGCTTGCCGTACCGCCGGTATGGAATGTACGAAGTGTCAACTGCGTACCCGGTTCACCAATGGACTGTGCTGCGATGACGCCAACAGTTTCACCGACTTCAACCAAGTTGCCGGTGGTTAAGTTGCGGCCATAACATTTTGCGCAAACGCCGCGCTTTGCTTCGCAAGTTAATACTGATCGGATTTCAACCTGTTCAATTGCAGTTTCAGAGATCGCCTGTGCAACATCTTCTTCGATGATTTCACCGGTTTTGACAAGGATCTTATTATTCATCGGATCCCGAACATCATGTACCGATACGCGTCCTACAATACGTTCGGACAATGGCTCCTTCACATCTTCCCCTTCTTTCAGGGCACCTGTTAGCACGCCACGGAAAGTGCCGCAATCGACATCGGAAATGATTGCATCCTGGGCAACGTCCACAAGACGGCGTGTTAAATATCCGGCATCAGCGGTTTTCAATGCTGTATCGGCCAAACCTTTACGTGCACCGTGCGTGGAGATAAAGTACTCCAGAATGGATAACCCTTCGCGGAAGTTTGCAATGATCGGATTTTCAATCAACTCACCGGTTGCACCGGAAAGTGATTTTTGCGGTTTCGCCATCAATCCGCGCATACCGGCTAACTGACGCACCTGTTCTTTCGAACCGCGGGCACCGGAGTCGATCATCATATAAATAGAATTGAAACCTTCTTTAGAATTCTGAAGTGAATCGAAGAGCCTTTCAGCAACACGGCTTGTAGTTCTGGTCCAGATATCGATGACCTTATTGTATCGTTCGCCATTGGTGATGAAACCATTCTGATATTGTTTCTCAACAGAATCGACTTCTTTTTGCGCTTTGTTGATCAGCTCTTCTTTTTCTTTAGGTATCGCCACATCGGCAATGTTCACGGAAAGACCGCCGCGCATTGCATACGTGAATCCCAGCGTTTTCATATCATCCAGGAACCGCGCCGTACGCTGATTGCCGCTTTTGCGGAATGCCTGCGCAATAATTTGAACGAGACGCTTCTTGCTTAATAATTCATTGATGAATCCCAACTCTTCGGGAACGATTTGATTGAAGATGACACGTCCTGTTGTTGTTTCGATCATTTTGTTCTCATACCGTACTTTGATACGAGCATGAAGATCAAGTTTGCTTTCGTTATATGCTATGATGACTTCTTTGTCGGAATAGAAAAGCGTTCCTTCACCTCTTGCACCGGTACGGGATTTCGTCAAGTAGTAGCAGCCAAGCACCTGGTCCTGTGTCGGTGTAATGACCGGAGCGCCGGAAGCCGGCGACAGGATGTTATGCGAGGACAACATCAGGATTCGCGCTTCGAGCTGCGCATCGAATGACAATGGAATATGAACAGCCATCTGGTCGCCGTCAAAGTCTGCGTTGAAAGCTGTGCACACCATCGGGTGAATTCGAAGTGCTTTACCTTCCACAAGCACCGGCTGGAATGCTTGAATACCGAGTCTGTGCAATGTTGGTGCACGGTTCAACAAGATCGGATGTCCGTCGATGATATTCTCAAGAATTTCCCATATCTCCGGACCTTTCTTTTCCACCATCTTCTTGGCGCTTTTCACGGTTTTAGAGAATCCGCGTTCGATCAATTTGCGGATAATGAACGGCTTGAATAACTCTACCGCCATATCCTTCGGAAGTCCTGCCTGATGAAGTTGCAGTTCCGGTCCCACTACGATAACGGAACGGCCGGAATAGTCAACACGTTTACCGAGCAGGTTTTGACGGAAGCGTCCCTGCTTTCCTTTCAGCATATCGGAAAGGGATTTCAATGCGCGATTGTTATCGCTGCGGACTGCGTTGTTACGGCGAGAGTTGTCAAACAGTGAATCTACTGCTTCCTGCAGCATTCGCTTTTCGTTGCGCAGAATAACTTCCGGTGCTTTGATATCAATAAGGCGCTTTAATCGATTATTTCGAATGATCACACGGCGGTACAGATCGTTCAAATCGGATGTCGCAAACCGTCCACCTTCGAGAGGTACTAACGGACGTAATTCCGGAGGGATGATCGGAATGACATCGAGCACCATCCAGTCCGGCTTGTTCGCTGGACCGCCTTCTCGTTCGCGGAATGCTTCAATTACACGGAGGCGTTTTAAATGATCCTGCTTTTTTTGCTGCGAAGTTTCGACACGCAACTGTGCACGGAGTTCTGCAGACAGTACTTCCACATCGACCCTTTTCAGAAGGTCTTTAATTGCTTCGCCGCCGATTTTCGCAACGAACTTCTTCTGATCATCATCTTCCAGTTCCTGATTCTTTTCCGGCAGCGAAGAAAGAATTTCGAAGTATTGATCTTCGGTGATAAGGTCTTTCTGTTGCAAACCCGTCGTACCAGGATTGGTCACGACATAGGATTCATAATAGACAATCTTTTCGAGGTCCTTATTGCTGATGCCGAGAATGTAACTGATCTTGCTCGGCAGTGAACGGAAATACCAAATATGCACAATCGGAACGGCTAACGCGATGTGTCCCATCCGTTCGCGGCGGACACTCTTCTGGGTGACTTCAACGCCGCAGCGGTCGCAGATGATACCTTTATACCGAATGCGTTTGTATTTACCGCAATAACATTCCCAGTCGCGGGTCGGACCGAAAATGCGTTCACAGAACAAACCGTCGCGTTCCGGACGGAACGAACGATAGTTAATCGTTTCCGGCTTGGTCACTTCGCCGTATGATCGCGTCAGAATGGCATCGGACGATGCAAGGCTGATGCTGATGCGGGAAAATAATTTGGTTGCTTTGCTTTCACTTGAGCGGAACATATATTCTACTCTCCATTATATGATCGTTGATGAACGGAACATTCCGTTCATCAATACAGTACTTAATCAATTTTAACTTCAAGGCCGAGGCCCTGCAATTCGCGGACGAGAACGTTGAACGATTCCGGGATGTTCGCTTCCGGTTGGTTATCGCCTTTCACAATCGCCTCATACACTTTTGCACGACCCATCACGTCATCGGATTTCACCGTCAGAATCTCCTGCAGTACGTGCGATGCACCGTACGCCTGCAATGCCCACACTTCCATTTCTCCGAACCGCTGACCGCCGAACTGCGCTTTTCCGCCGAGCGGCTGCTGCGTAATAAGAGAGTACGGTCCGATCGACCGGGCATGGATCTTATCATCGACCAAATGGGACAACTTCAGCATGTAGATTTGTCCCACCGTTACCTGCTGATCGAATGTTTCCCCTGTCCGTCCATCCAGCAACGTGCTGCGGGAATCAACATTCAGGTTTGCTTTCTTCAATTCTTCCTGCACATCTTCCCAGCTTGCACCGTCGAAGATCGGTGTTGCGTATTTGATGCCGAGTGCTTTTCCAGCCCAGCCGAGCGCAGTTTCGAACAATTGTCCGATGTTCATGCGGGAAGGAACGCCGAGCGGGTTCAGCACGATATCAACCGAACGACCATCTGGCAGAAACGGCATATCTTCCGACGGAACAACAGCGGCGACGACACCTTTATTACCGTGACGCCCAGCCATTTTATCTCCGACGGAGAGTTTGCGTTTTTTTGCAACATATACTTTTGCCAGCTGAACAATACCGGGGGGTAGTTCATCGCCGATCGTGATCTTGTTTTTTTCATGCTTGAACGCTTCTTCGATATGATTCAGCGTATCAAAGTAATTCTGATAGATTTTCTCAATCAGATTATTCTTGCGCTTTTCTTCGACCCATTCGTTCTTCGGATCCAATTTATCCAGCTTGTCGAAACCGACAAATGTTTCCATCTTGAACAGTGTACCGCTGCGGAAGACCATGTCGCCGTCCACATTGCGAACGCCGGCGGATTTTTCTCCGTCGAGCAGGAGTCCCAGTTTGCGGGCAAGCTTCTCGTAATGCTGGTCGACATTCTGTTTGTGAATCTTTTCGAGCAGATCAAGACGTTTCTTATCATCTTTTTTCGTATCGGCATCTTTTTTCTTGCGGCTGAACAGTTTCGTCGAAATGACAATACCCTTCATGCCTGGCGGCGCTTTCAACGATGCATCCTTCACATCTCCGGCCTTGTCGCCGAAAATTGCTTTCAACAGTTTTTCTTCCGGCGTTGGATCTGTCTCGCCTTTCGGCGTAATCTTACCGATAAGAATATCGCCTTCTTTTACTTCGGCGCCGATGCGGATAATGCCATTCTCATCAAGGTCCTTCGTCGCTTCTTCACTGACGTTCGGAATTTCGCGAGTAAGTTCTTCTTCGCCGCGCTTTGTATCGCGAACCTGTAATTCGAATTCTTCGATATGAACCGATGTAAAGACATCTTCTGCTACGATACGCTCGTTCATGATAATAGCGTCTTCGAAGTTATATCCGCGCCACGGCATGAATGCAACCAGTAGATTCCGGCCGAGAGCAAGTTCGCCCTGATCTGTAGCACAACCATCCGCCAGCACATCTCCTTTTTTGAAACGCTGACCAGGAACAACGATCGGTTTTTGATTCAATCCGGTATCCTGGTTGGTTCGGAAGAACTTCACCAGGCGGTATTCCACACGCCGTTTATCTTCAAAGCTAATCAGCTGTTCGACATTATCCTCGTCGATATCATAGAGCACGGTGATTTTCTCACCGGATACGTTCTCTACAACGCCGTTGCGCTCTGCAATTACGCAAGTGCGTGAGTCGCGGGCGATTTTCTGTTCCAGTCCCGTGCCAACGATCGGCGCCTGCGGACGCAACAACGGCACTGCCTGGCGTTGCATGTTCGATCCCATCAATGCACGGTTTGCGTCGTCATGTTCAAGAAACGGAATGAGGGCGGCAGCAGCACTGACAATCTGAGTCGGCGCAACGTCCATATATTGCATATCATCCGGCGATTGAACAACGAAATCACCAGCTTTTCTTCCTTGTACTTTTTCTGTCAGGAACTTCCCTTTATCATCGATCGGGGCATTCGCTTGTGCAATCGTGAATTCGTCCTCTTTTTCCGCATTCAGAAATTCTATCTCGTCGGTCACTCTTCCTTTTTTCACCACGCGGTACGGCGTTTCGAGAAATCCGTATTCATTTACTTTAGCATGCATGGAAAGAGAAGAAATAAGACCGATGTTCGGACCTTCCGGAGTTTCGATCGGACAGAGTCGGCCGTAATGGGTATAGTGAACGTCGCGAACTTCAAATCCAGCGCGTTCACGTGTGAGGCCGCCCGGTCCAAGAGCTGACATACGTCGTTTGTTTGTCAACTCTGCTAGTGGATTCGTTTGATCCATATACTGCGAAAGTTGATTGGTGCCGAAAAATGTGTTGATAACGCTGGTGATCGTTCGGGCATTCACCAAATCGCCGGGGGCTATCTTTTCCTGATCGCGCACGTTCAAGCGCTCGCGGATCGTTCGGGTCATGCGGGCAAGACCGATATTGAACTGAGCGGAGATCTGTTCACCCACCGTACGGATGCGGCGATTGCCAAGATGGTCGATATCGTCGACCGAAGTTTTCCCCTGTTTCAGATCGAGCAGATACCGGATGATCGCGATGATATCTTCTTTGGTCAGTGTTGTTACCGTTTCGCTGATCTCCAATTTCAATTTTGCGTTAATGCGATGACGACCGACATCGCCGAGGTCGTACCGTTTTGGATTGAAGAACAGTTTGTCTATCAGGCTCTTTGCTGTGTCAAGATCCGGGGCATCGCCGGAACGCAATTGACGATAGATCGTCTCCAGTGCATCCTCTTCGCTGTGCACTGCATCTTTCATGATAGTATTCGCGATGACAGAACGGTTGCCCGGTTCTTCCGATTTCAGGAAACGAATCTTCTTGATCTCCGATTTCTTAATCTTCTTCACGGTCTCATCTGTTACCAGCGTATCTTTGCTGATGATGATTTCGCCGGTCTTCCTGTCGACAACATCGCCGCAGATGATCCGTCCGACGTAGTCTTTAAGATCGATATCGGCAACCTTCACTTCTTCAACGAGATTAAACAGTTCCATAATCTCGTCATCCGAAGAATATCCGAGCGCGCGCAACAATGTGGTGACCGGGAATTTCTTCTTGCGGTCGATGTATGCGTACATCACATTATTGATATCGGTTGCAAATTCCACCCACGATCCGCGGAAAGGAATGATACGGGCGGAATAGATTGGCGTTCCATTTGGATGTGTCGATTCGCTGAAGAACACGCCGGGGGAACGGTGAAGCTGGCTGACAATAACGCGTTCGGCACCGTTGATGATGAACGTTCCACGGTCGGTCATATACGGCAGGTTGCCGAGGTACACGACGTCTTCGATCGTATCAGTGTATCCTTCTCCATTCTCCGCTTTTTGCGACAGCCGCAATTTAGCTTTTAAGGGAACCGCGAAAGTGAGGCCGCGTTCCTGGCATTCACGGACAGTGTATTTTGGTTTCTCAACATAGTATTCAACAAACTCCAGAAGGAAATTCTCGCGTGTGTCCGTAATGGGAAAGTTCTGGAGAAACACCTGTTGCAAACCTCTGTTCTTTCGCTTGCTCGGTGCGGTTTTCTCCTGCAGAAAGTGCTCGAACGATTCGATCTGCACATTAAGCAGATCGGGATATTCGACCACCTCGTTGATGGTTGCAAAACTATGACGACCGGTCTTCGGGTCGAGATGCAATCGGGATTGGCTCTTCAACTCAATCACTCCTTCAGGTCATGAACCTGATGATGATGTTGGTTAGTAGTAATGACAGTTCAACGCAAAGCGATGAACAACGTATAAACTCTTTGTATTCCTTCTGCTGGAACCGTCATATACCGAAGCGGACGACAGAACCGACAAAAGAATACACAAGCCGATGTCCCATTTTTCATCAAAACGGGACTATCGGCTTGGTAGTATTCAGTATTCTATTGAATGTGCGATGTGAAGCATTTATAGAGTAATGAAAAAGTACGGGAAGAATTACTTCAGCGCAACTTTTGCGCCGGCTTCTTCGAGTTTCTTTTTCAATGCATCCGCGTCTGCTTTGTTCAAGCCTTCTTTGACCACTTTCGGTGCACCGTCAACAAGATCCTTTGCTTCTTTCAAACCAAGACCTGTTGCTTCGCGAACAACTTTAATTACGTTGATCTTCTGGGCACCGCCATCGGTTAATTCCACCGAAAATTCGGTCTGTGCTTCTGCTGCCGGAGCTGCACCAGCGGCCGGTGCTGCGGCCATCATGACCGGAGCTGCTGCGGAAACGCCGAACTTCTCTTCGAGTGCTTTCTTAAGCTCAACCGCTTCAAGAAGGGTGAGTTTTTCAATTTTTTCTACTAATTCTGCGACTGCTGACATTGTTGTTTCTCCTTATTTCTATTTATGTTTTTTAAACTTGATTCGTGCGGGACCTTGCGTCACGCGGCTTTTTTCTTTTCAATCGCATCGAGAACGCCAACAACGTCCCTGATCACAGCGTTAATCGTACCGACAACGCCTGAGATCGGTGAGTTGAGCGAACCGAGAATGCTTGCAACAATTTCCGGCCGCGTAGGCAGGGCTGCCAGTTCCTTCAACTTGGAACCATCATATACCTGTTTCTCCACGACACAGACCTTCACTGAAAACTTCTCGTTCTTCTCTTTGAACTTTTGAATGATTTTTGCCGGTGCTGCGGCGTCGGTGTACGCAAATGCAATACCGGTCGGTCCGACAAGTTTATCATAAACTTTGTCGTACCCGGTAACATTTTGCAATGCTTTTTTTGCTAGCGTATTTTTGACGACTCTATATTCAATACCGGATTTTCGGAATTCACTGCGGAGTTTGGTAATCTCCTCCACATTGATTCCCGCAAAATCAGTAAAGAACATTCCCTGCGCCTTGGAAACCATCTCCTGAATTTCAGCGACAATTTGTTCTTTTTCTGATTTATTCATTGTGTTGTATTTCTACTTATTGATACAATGAGAAGCCCTCGATTTTTTCACGAGGCATCATATCAGGGTGATAGGATTATGAGTGCGTAAATTCTTTATTATGATTGAACAACAGTGCGATCGATCTGCACGCTCGGACCCATGGTCGTCGAGATGTAGACGCTCTTCACATACTGCCCTTTGGACGTAGACGGTTTCAACTTACCGACCGTTGCGAGGAATGCTTTAATATTGTCCGCCAATTTGTCTTTTTCAAAGTTCACTTTCCCGACAGTGGCGTGCAGAACGCCAGCCTTGTCCACACGGAATTCAATCTTGCCAGCTTTCACTTCTTTAACCGCCGTAGCGACATCGAGTGTCACGGTACCGCTTTTCGGGTTCGGCATTAAACCGCGGGGACCGAGAATCTTTCCAAGTTTTCCAACTTCCACCATCACATCCGGCGTAGCAATAATTACGTCGATTTCCGCCCAGCCGCCTTTAATCTTTTCCACATACTCTTCCAATCCCGCATGATCCGCTCCGGCCGCTTTTGCTTCTGCATCTTTGGGTGGTTTTGCCATTACCAGCACGCGTACTGATTTACCGATACCGTGCGGAAGAGCAACCGTGCCGCGTACTGCCTGATCCGCTTTTTTCGGATCCACGCCGAGCCGAACTGCGATATCCACCGATTCGATGAACTTAGCAGACGCCACTTCTTTCACGATGCCGACAGCATCATCGACGGAATAGAATTTTTTTGCATCGAACTTCTTTACTGCATTTTTATATTTTTTACCGTACGCCATGAATTCTCCTTTGTGGTACAAGCGTTACGCACGGAGCGTAACTCCCACTATTAATAGAATAATTAACCTTCGACTGTGATGCCTAAACTTTTTGCCGTGCCTTCGATCATGCTCATTGCAGATTCGATATCAGAGGCATTCAAATCCGGCATTTTCATTGTCGCAATTTCCTTCACCTGTGCCTTGGTCACTTTACCAACTTTGACACGATTCGGTTCGCCAGAGCCCTTCTGTACTTTTGCCGCTTTAATCAGCAAAACAGCAGCAGGAGGAGTCTTGGTAATGAAGGTGAACGATTTATCAGAAAAGACGGTAATGATCACCGGAATGATCAGTCCAGCCTGCGATTGCGTGCGGGCATTGAACTGCTTACAGAATTCCATGATATTCACGCCTTTTTGACCGAGCGCGGGACCAACCGGGGGTGCTGGATTTGCCTGTCCGGCAGGAATTTGCAACTTAATGAATCCAACGACTTTTTTTGCCATGATATATCTCTACTGAATTAAATTGATAAATTATTTTTCCACTTCAACTTGGCTGAAATCGAGTTCGATCGGTGTCTTACGCCCGAAGATACTCACCATCACTTTCAGCCGTAATTTCTCCGCATTGATTTCCTGCACAAATCCGGTAAAGTTATGGAATTGCCCGCTGATAATCTTTACCGGCTCACCAATATGAAACGGAATCTCAATGCGTTCGACTTCTGTGCCATCCTCTTTCTTCTCTTCGATCTTTCCAATGAGCCTTTTTACTTCATCCGGCTGCAACGGGACTGGTCGATCCTTCGTTCCGACGAAACTCAACACCGACGGAGTATTCAGGATGAGATGTTTCGTTTTTTCATCGAGAATCGCTTCGACCAAGATGTAGCCCGGAAAAAAATTTTTCGTCTTGCTCTTCTTCTTCCCATCCTTCACTTCGAAAATTTTCTCTGCGGGAATGAGTATCCGGGTGATCTTTTCATGAAGTCCGAGCTCTTTCGCTTCGTTTTCCATGGCAAGTTTCACCTTATTCTCATGACCCGAGTAGGTACGGACAACATACCATCGATGTATAACGGCTGATTCCACCACTAAAAGATTCCCTTAATAGCTTGACTGACAAGCGTATCCACAACATAGACGAATACCGCGATAACGGCGCACACTCCGAGAACGACCAAAGTCGATTCCTGAAGTTCTTTTTGTGTCGGCCACGTTACTTTACTCATCTCTTTGTAGACGTCAGTAAAGAAGTTGATGATTTTTTCTTTCATAATAACCTGATACTTCTGCACGGGTGGAGGGACTCGAACCCCCAACCAACGGTTTTGGAGACCGCTACTCTACCAATTGAGCTACACCCGTACGAAATTTACTTGGTTTCTTTGTGAATTGTGTGTTTGTTGCA
>Ga0172379_10002802_pt1 | contig 29592 bp, 30 predicted proteins | sample GrowelOW334metaG_FD_119756 | JGI IMG/M metagenome (GOLD analysis project Ga0172379, IMG submission 119756) | Groundwater microbial communities from an aquifer near a municipal landfill in Southern Ontario, Canada - Groundwater well OW334 metaG | ecosystem: Environmental > Aquatic > Deep...
ATTTGTGTGCTTGGTTTAGGGAACGAACCTGCACCCATCCTTTTCAAAGAGCTAATCTGGAAAGAGGCCAGGATTGTCTCTTCCAGGGTAAGTCATGGTGAATTTGCGGAGACGATTGAACATCTTAAAAACGGAAGGCTTAAGCCGGAAGCATTGATATCTAAGGTGCTTCATGGATCTCAAACCCAGAGAGGATTTGAAATTCTGGACGAGAATCCTGCCGGGAATATCAAGATATTGCTTGATTTCAGGTCATAAATCATTCATTATTATTCATATAACTTCCTGAAAATAAACAAAAAAAGAGAACCTGAAATTAGATCCTCTTTTGTGGGTTGTACTGGATTCGAACCAGTGACCCCTACCCTGTCAAGGTAATGCTCTAAACCAACTGAGCTAACAACCCTTCCGTTGAGACGGCAAAAATAGGATTATTTTCTACAATATGAAAACAACTTATTCGCTAAGGAAAATATACCTTATCACAACCAGGGCAAAAAGAAGGTACATCATCCAATGCACCTGTTTTGCTTTACCTGCTGCAACTTTGAGTACCGTATAAAAGAAGATACCACCTGCTATACCATTGGCGATGCTATAGGTAAATGGCATGAGGACAAAAGTCATAAAGGCCGGAAATCCTTCTGTGAAATCGTGGAAATCAATATCCAAAACTGAAGAGGCCATGAGAACCCCTACAATTATCAAGGCTGGTGCGGTTGCCGCATTTGGAATCATAGTTGCCAGAGGGGAAATCAGCAAAGCAAGAAGGAACAATAATCCGGTAGTAATCGCTGTAAGACCTGTGCGGCCTCCTTCTCCAATACCTGCGGCGCTTTCTACATAGGCCGTCATGGTTGAAGTCCCCATCAGTGCGCCAAAAGAAACACCAAAAGCATCCACCAGCATGGCTTTACCGATCATTGGAGAATTACCGTCCTTATCAATCAAACCTGCCTTATTGGCAGTGCCTACAAGAGTTCCGAAAGTATCAAAAAGCTCAACAAAGGTAAAGGTGAAGACCACTGTCCAAATTCCCATACTCAATGCGCCCCTGATATCGAGTTCGCCCACAGCGAGATTATGGAAATCGGGAAGTGAGATAAAAGCAAAATCTTTGGGAACCATGGTCACGCCCATCGGGATTCCTATCAATGTGGAAACGACAATACCTATCAAGAGAGATCCTTTGATCTTTCTTGCCATCAGAACAGCTGTGATAGTCAAACCAATCAGGCACAAAAGCATGGAAGGATTGTGAAAACTACCAAGACCAATGTTCCACTCGAAGAATTTCAGTGTAACCATTCCTCCTGATTTACCAACTGCTTCAAGCGTAGGAGGAATTAAACTGGTTCCAACAACCATAATCTCTGAAAGTTTCAAGCCGATAATTGTAATGAAGAGTCCAATACCTACCGTGATTGCTCTTTTTAGCGAATTAGAAAGTCCATTTTGCGGAGAGCATTGGATTTAGCATAAAACCCTTGTGACCTGAGAAATTGGCACTAATATCCTCTTCAGTTCCTAAGGAAAGGTGTTCTGTGCAATTGTACCACAACTGAGGTTTGGTCAGAAACACATATTTTGTCACATCAGAAGTTCCCACAAAATTATCTTCTCTCCAGAAATCAGCGAATCCTGAGAAGGTAACTTTGTTTTTAAGCATCTGGATAGCCCAAACGCCAGTAATTTGAAAGGACGCACGGTTCTTGTCCTGGATGGTTTTGTACATCGCCTGAAGGGTAAATACTTTTGAGAAATCCTTGGTATTCCATGTATATTCACCTCCCAACAACCATGCATTATTTATCTGGTATGCGCCATTCAATGGCGTTGATGTTGTAAACTGTCCAAAACCGCCATTGAATTCAACATGCAATGCAAACGGACTTTTCCAAAATTTCAAAGCACGCGAAATCTCCCAATAAGCCATACTTACACCGTGCACATTTCCTTCCCCGTAATTCATGTCTATGAAAAAGAAGCTGCTTCCCCATTTGTCAGGTTTGAACATCTCAACGTGGGTCCATGGGAACTTATGATCTTTGCCCAGATCATAATGTAATTGAACATTTTGAGCCTTGATGGTGGAGGCTGAAACAAAAATTATTAGCAGTAAAAGAGTTTTTTTCATGCGTGCATTCAATTTTATACATATTATTAAAACTACGCAAAAGTAAAAATTAATTTTCACTTTTAAGTAGGCCTATAATGCTGTATATATGGTATTTACATCGAAACACGCATTGATTGATGAAATCTGAAGAGATAAAAATCCATTCTTAAACCAATCCGCTATCTTCGATTGCCCTATTGAAAAAATGGTTCAAAGGGAGCAATAGCCGAAAAATCTGAGCACTCTCCCCAATAAAATTATCAGCAAGCAACTCTTTCTCCGTAAGGTTCTTTCCAAAACCAAATGAGCGGTTCCTGATCAACGACAGATACTCCCAATCTTTGGGAAAACCCTTGGGGGCCGTTTTTAGCGGATCGAAATAGTGCTGGTTCAAAGTAGATTTAAATGGCACTTTCTCAATAATTTGACGATACTCGTCTGTGTGGTAATAGATCTCCTGCCGGATGGCGGCAAGATGCTCCGTTATAGGCATATAAACCCCTCCCGAAAGGAAGTACTCACCTGGCTGTATATGTATATAATAACCGGCAAAACCAGATTTTCTTCCACCCCTCGCGATGTAACTACCGTAATTCGTTTTAAATGGTCGTTTGTCGCTCGAAAACCGAACATCCCTGAAGATCCTGAACATGCAATCCTTGGGTTGAAGAAGTGGAACTTCCACATCAAACTTCCTGATTTCATCAATTAAAGATGCTGTCAAATCCAGGAAATCCTTTCGTGTTTTTTCGTACCGGTTCCGGTTTGCATCGAACCATTCCCTATCGTTATTGAGATCAAGCTCTTTTAAAAACTGGAGAATATCGTTCATTTTGGTTCTGAATTTATAACAATCAAAAATAATCAAAACAAAGGATCAATTTAAAATCCGAAAGCTATTTTTGTATCAGTATCATTGGTTGATAAAGTGAACATGTAAAAAATGACAAAAAGTGTTATCATCGTGGCAGGCGGAAATGGATCCAGGATGGGAGGCGATCTTCCAAAACAGTTTCTATTACTGGAGAACTATCCTGTCCTGATGTGGACTATTTTGTGTTTTATTGAATTTGATCCCGCCATTTCGGTGGTTGTTGTACTGCCCGAATTACAGATCAGCTATTGGAATGATTTGTGTGCCAGGTATGATTTTGAACATTCCCATTTGGTGGTGAAAGGTGGGGAGACACGATTCGATTCTGTGAAAAACGGACTTGACGCGATGCATAAAACAGATTTGGTTGCTGTCCATGATGGCGTTCGCCCGCTTGTCTCTCAATTGACGATCACCAACTGTTTCAAGCAGGCTGCCGAAACCGGGGCTGCAATTCCAGTCCTTCCCGTGCATGAAACATTGAGGAGCGGTACCCTGGAAAAATCATTCACTGTTGACAGGGGAATGTATTATACTGTTCAAACCCCTCAGGTATTTCAGTGGCAAAGCCTTAAAGCGGCCTATTCACAAAAATGGAACGCATCTTTCACGGATGATGCATCGGTCGTAGAACATTTCGGGCTACCCGTAAGGATGGTCCCTGGAAACAGGGACAACCTTAAAATCACCCACCCGGAAGATTTGGTTATTGCCTGCGAATACTTAAAACAAAAGAAAGACACCTTCTGATGCCTTTCTTCTATCGGAAAATAGAATCCGATTTACATTGCCGGGAAATAAACAAACCCGAATTACTGCTTATGCTTTATACAAACCGGGGTAATAAGCTGCAATCAGGTTTAAATGATCAAGCGTATCGGTAATCCCTGTTGCCAAAACCCTTTGGCTGTAATACTCCTTTTTGTTAACATCGTCAAGAGTAATCGGAAAACCATTGTAAAGAAGGTCATTATCTAACAATTTTACTCCGAAATAGACTCCGTTGCATTCATACTGGATGGGCAGCTTGTCTGACAAAACATAATACTTTTTACATTTTTTCTCTTTGTCAAGAGCCACAATGACTGATAAACCATTCTTTTCATAAGTAATCCGATACAGATCCAATTCCTTATCCTTATAAGACATATGGTTATCCAATGCTTCAATTTTATAATCTCCGAATTGAGAATTAGAATGACCCTCAAACAATATCCGATTGGCAAAAGAGGCCAAACTGATGATAAGGATCAATACGGTGGTTAAAACTATTCTTTTCATGACTAATAAATTTAAAAAAGTGATTTAAAAAATTCAATTTCCGTTCAACTTGCAAGTCAACTATAAGACGCCAGACTTTTTTTTTCGTTACACATCCAAAATACCCAATCCTATTTTTACAAGTTCTAAACAAGGTAGTTTCTAAGGACCAATATGACTGGTTTTTGATTCCGTGAAACTCGTATATTGTTGATTTTATGATGTATAAAAAATATTGAAACAAATATGCCTGTTTAAAAAATGCACTTTGAATACCCAAGGACACTTCACTTTTTTAACCTTTTTTTAACCATTATTTAACTATATCTGTAGATGGTCAATAATTCGTTAAATTTGTTGACAATGGATTTTATACCATGGGAAACTATCAATACATTTATCCAAATACTTGAAAAAAATGGGGAAAAAACAGGAAGAGGGTAGGAGAATTTTTTTAAAGAACCTTGGTATGCTGACGGGTGCGATGGTTTTACCAACTGGCCAGCTTGCTTTCGGAAAGGCCAAAAAGCAAAAGATGAAACTTGGTTTTGTCACCTACTTGTGGGGAAAAGACTGGGATCAGGATACACTTATTAAAAACCTGACGGCTTCTGCCATTCAAGGGGTTGAACTCCGTGTGGAACATGCCCACAAAGTTTCCACGACTTTAACTGCAGAAGAACGCAAGACTGTCCGAAAAAAATTCAGAGATAGTCCTGTTCAAATCATTGGCATGGGCACAAACCAACAATACGATTATCCTGAGCCTGCCAAATTGCGTGAATCTATCGAACAAACCAAGGCGTTCTTCCAACTCAGTCATGATATTGGAGGTTTGGGAGTAAAGGTTAAGCCCAATCAGTTCAGGGCCGGCATTCCACATGAGAAGACCATCGAACAGATAGGACTGGCATTGAATGAACTGGCAAAGTTTGGAGCCGACATGGGACAAAAACTTCGGTTGGAGGTGCATGGCAACGAGACCCAGGAACTGCCCAATATCAAAGCCATCATGGATGTGGCCAACCATCCGAATGCAACGGTCTGCTGGAATTGCAATCCCCAGGATCTTACCGGAAACGGATTGGAAGCCAATTTCAACCTGGTGAAAGACCGCTTTGGGGATATCTGCCATGTAAGGGAACTTGACGACACATCCTATCCCTATCAGGATTTGATGAACCTTTTTCTCAAAAACAATTACGAGGGTTGGATTTTACTTGAGTGCAGAACAGACCCGGCTGACAAGGTCAAAGCGCTTATCAGCCAAAGGGAGATCTTTGAGAAAATGACAGGAAAGCGTTGATAGCTATGAACTGAGAATCGTTAGTTATTTATATTTATTTCTATCTTTATGAAGAATGCAACCCAATTAAAAGACTAAAAATTAAACTTATGAAAAGAACTCAAATTCCCGGAACCAACTATTTCTCGTTTTTTACTGCTCTTTTATGCTGTTTTTACTTACTCCCAAACACAGGGAAGGCACAAACCGGTAACGTGGTCGGAAAAACCATGACCTCTTTAATGATCTCCGACCCAAACAACCAACCCAAACAAATTCCATATGTTGGTGAAAAGGTATTGCTGCTCCAATATACCGATCCTGATGTGAAAGATGTTAACGACAAACTTTCGGATGCGGTTAAAGCCAGAAAATTTGACGAAAAACTTTATCAGGGAATTGGAATTGCCAATTGCAAGGATACCTGGATTCCAAATGCCGGCATCCGGATGAAAGCAAGGCAAAAAGAGAAACAATACGCAGGTTCAGTCATCCTGCTGGATGAAGCACGTGTTCTTCCTACAGCGCTCGGGCTGGGTGATTGCAATGAAAAAGGGGTACTCCTGATCGTTGGAAAGGACAAAGTCATTAAGTACATGAAAAAGATCTCTACCGAAGAAGAGAGTCAAAAAGCGACTGCGGAAGTCCTTGGGATTCTCGAAACTGAGATAAATAAGTAAAAGTTAAGGATAAAGGATAAAGTCAAAAGGATAAAGTGTTGGACTCCGTAATGTGGGGCATCAAATTTAAAGAATCTGTTGGCTAAAGCTGGAAATTTATGGTATGCTCGGATGCCACTTTATCCTTTTTACTTTATCCTTTATCCTTCCTTCAATGAACCAAAATTTCAACCAATGAAAAACCTTGAGGATTGGTTCCATTGGATACCCAGGTCACTATGCATTCTGGCTATACTGTTTATCAGCATGTTTGCACTTGATTCCTTTGCTCCCGGTTTAACTGTTTGGGAACAGATTGGCGCTTTTCTGATGCACCTGATCCCCACCTTCATTCTTATTGCTATTCTGGCAGTAGCCTGGAGATGGGAAAAAATTGGAGGAATCATCTTAATGGTAGTTGGCCTTGGATTTAGTCCATCCATTTTTTTATTAAACTACCATCGTACTGGTTCAGTTTGGATTGCCCTTGGAATTGTTACGGTGATCAATCTCCCATTTGTCATAGTGGGAGGACTGTTTGTCCTGAGCAATTTCATTCGCAAGAAGTCTGAAAAGTCATAAAAAAAGGCCTTCCGGCCTTTTTTTATGACTTCAGTTTTTCAAACAATCTTCGAAGACTAACCTGATTCCCAATGATAGATTTCACCTGATCTATGGCTACCCGCTCTTGCGCCATCGAATCGCGGTAGCGTATGGTTACGGTATTGTCCTCCATGGTCTGGTGATCTACTGTTACGCAAAATGGCGTCCCAATGGCATCCTGACGCCTGTATCGCTTGCCGATAGAATCCTTTTCGTCATACTGGCAGTTGAATTCAAACTTAAGTTCGTCAATGATTTCACGCGCTTTTTCAGGAAGTCCCTCCTTTTTGATCAACGGCATCACACACAGTTTGACAGGAGCCAGCGGTGCAGGAAGCCTAAGCACTACACGGGTATCTTTTTTGCCGTCACTACTTTCGATCTCCTCTTCGAAATAAGAGGCTGACATGATTTGCAAAAACATCCTGTCGACACCAATTGAAGTTTCCACCACGAATGGAACGTATGACTCATTGAGCTCGGGATCAAAATACTGTATTTTTTTACCTGAAAATTTTTGATGCTGAGAAAGGTCAAAATCAGTGCGTGAATGAATTCCCTCCACCTCTTTGAATCCAAACGGGAATCTAAACTCGATGTCGACTGCAGCATTGGCATAATGGGCCAACTTTTCATGCTCATGGAAACGGTAATTGGACTCGCCGAAACCGAGGGCTTTGTGCCACTTGATCCGAGTCTCCTTCCATTGCTCAAACCATTTTAACTCAGTGCCGGGCCGCACAAAAAATTGCATCTCCATCTGCTCAAACTCCCTCATCCGAAAGATAAACTGACGCGCTACTATTTCGTTGCGAAAGGCTTTGCCTATTTGCGCAATCCCGAAAGGAATTTTCATCCGTCCTGTCTTCTGTACGTTCAGATAATTCACAAAGATGCCCTGAGCTGTTTCCGGTCGGAGGTATATTTTCAATGAACTGTCGGCTGTTGAACCCATCTCGGTTGAGAACATAAGGTTAAACTGACGGACTTCAGTCCAGTTCCGGGTCCCGGATACCGGACAAACTATTTCGTTGTCTTCAATTATCTGCTTCAACCCGGCCAGGTCGGCATTGTTCAGGGCATTGGCAAAATGGCTGTGCAAATCATTCCATTTCTGTTGATTCTCAAGCACTCTTGGATTGGTTTCCCTGAAAATTTTCTCATCAAAGGATTCACCAAAACGGACTCGCGCTTTTTCAATCTCTTTATCGATTTTACCTTCAATTTTAGCCAGCTCCTCTTCAATCAACACATCTGCACGGTATCTTTTTTTGGAATCCTTGTTGTCAATCAAGGGATCATTGAAAGCATCCACATGGCCGGAGGCCTTCCAAATAGTAGGGTGCATAAAAATGGCTGAGTCAATTCCTACCACATTCTCATTGAGGAGAATCATGGAATCCCACCAGTATTTTTTGATGTTGTTTTTCAGTTCAACCCCATTTTGACCATAATCATAAACGGCCCCCAAACCGTCATAGATTTCGCTGGAGGGAAAAATATAGCCGTATTCTTTGCTGTGAGCGATCAGCTTCTTAAAAAGATCTTCCTGGTTCATATTGAATCGTATTGTGATAATCTTAATTAAAAGGATGTTACGAGTGGGCTGAATTTGCCGGTTGGCTATTTGACCTCTTCGAAATCGACGTATTCCCCATCATTTCTCCGGAAAAGTTTGTCCTTTTTTCCAGGTCTCTCGACTGTAACCTTTCCCGGGGATGATGGTTCAGTCCGTCGCCTGGCCTCTTCCTGTGCTTTCAGGTCGCGATAAATTTTATCTGCGGCTTTTTCAACCACTTTGGGGCCAAAATATCTCAGAAAAAATCTAAATCCGTAGTAGACAATCAGCAGGATAAAGATGGTATCAATAAGGGTCCCAATATTTAAAATGATAAAGAGTGTCATACTTTAGCCAAATAACAACTGCGCACAAAAATAGTAAATTTTATCAGAGGTTATCCCTTATGAGCGGACAGCCCGGACCAGCCCTTTTAGGACGTTGGTTGTAAACACCTTTCCTTGATTTGACTTCATCGTTGAAGATCAAATTGATTCCAACCCTCAAGTTTGTGTTCCTGGCAGTTGCCGGCTGGAAAAAGGAGGGCACATTGTCCGCTGCTGCATAAATTTGGACGGACCCTATCCTATAGGCAGCCGCAATACCAAGGTTGTCGTACGTTGATTCCATGACGGAATAACTGGCCGACACCGCCAATTTATTGGTAAACCTGGCATTGACCGAAGCGGTTAATGAGGTATGTATCATGTTGTTAAACATTCTCAGACGACCTAATCCCCCTAAAGTCACCTGATCACCTATCTTATATTCAGCGGCAACATACAACTTCACCGGCAACAGGGTGGAGAAACTTTTCGTGCTCCTGTCCGGGTAAAATGCATTGCGCACGCTATCCCTGAATGCCAGAAACAATCCCTGCGCATCCGTAGTGGTGGGTGGGTTGTTGGTAGAGGTGGTCGTATTCAAATTTATTCCCCGTACCATAAAATGTCCGTTTTCTGTAAATGCATTGACATCTTTGGTCCATGAGATGAAGCCCAGATCAATCAGACTGACCGACAACTCCAACTTCTTGCTGATTTTGTTTGTGAAACCAAGGTCAACAGCAAGTCCTGGATTTCCAAAATTGGCTAAATAACTGCCTGTTCCAAAAGTGTTTTTTGCAATAGCCTGATAACCATTCGGATTATTTAACAACTGGATATCAACAGGAGCAGATAAAAGCGCTTTCCCTGTTGCTCCCACGTCGATTTGGTTACCATTTTTAGGCATGCCCATTATGAAATTCAATCCGGAAGTTTTTGCCCCGGCCATCCCAAAAAGCAATTTACCGGTTATACCAATCCCGATATTTTTCTTCAATTCTTTCGCGTATGTGAAGGCAAATTCGCGGTAATGTGCAGCTCCAAAACCAAAATATCCCGATTGAAAGGTACTCCCCAAATATCGATCGTTTCCATAGTACAAAAGCTCTGCCAGGTTTTTTGTAAAAAAAGGTTCGGCATACTCACGTTCGGTCCATGAAACAGCATAAAAATTATCACCCTTTTTGTAACCCATTTCAAATAATGTCCAGGCTGCCGATTCCATCAAAAAATTGTTTTTACCAAGTGCTCCCAGATATTTTTTGAAATCCCAGACCATTGAGTCCGCCATTACACCCGTTCCACGGTGAATCAGATCATTGAAGCTCCAGTTGTTGGTATTGGCAGAAAGATCAATCTTTGAGAACAAAGGCAAGCTGATATAAAACCCACTTTCAATCCCGGGCCGGGCGGGATTAAGATCTTTGGTTTGCGGGATCCCCTTCAAAAAATAGAGTGTATTTGGTTGTGCATTAACCTTGTTGAAACCATTCATAATTAAGGCTAATATACAGATGAGCAGATAATTAACCCGTCTCATATTTTGAGTTTAAAAAGGTTGATCGGCGCCCTGAACCCTATGTAAAAAGAGATAGTTGCATTTTTTAATACATTGGCCAATGCACTTCCTGTGTCGGGTTGATAAAGCGAAATGGCAAGATCTATCTGTGTTGAATTAGCCAGTTTCAAAACACTTTGTGAGTCCAGTTTGAATTCCAGCGAATCTCGGGAAGCATCTATGACATCCCCCTGGGGATTTAGGATTCCACTGGCAAGGTATTTGCTTTTAAGTTTAGAGTTTACCATGGTGGAATCATCAAAGCCCGGGCCATGAAATATCAGTTTATAGCTATATTTCATAGGAGTCTCATTAATGGTCTTGACAATGACCACCATTGAATCACTGCCGCTTGTATTGAATGACATGCCATTCAAAGGATATTGAATATTCTTGAAAACAATCGAATCAGCTAACACGGGTGTATTTCCAAGTTCCTTGATCGTGGCATAATCCTTTACAAGATAGCTTCCACTGGAAATTGGCCGGTAAACGACAGGACTAAGACCGGATGGGTCAGTGAATTTGTCCAAATTAAAATCGGACAAATTGCATGAACCAAGCAAAAATCCAATCGCAACGAGCAGATATAAAATCAGGTTATTTTTCATTTTTCAGCAGTATTTGATAGTTGGAAATATACCCTTCCGGTGATGACACCAACCAATTGACAACATCTTCTCTATCTTTAAAATATCCCTCGAAAGGAGGCATAACTTCATCTGGTTGAAATCTATCAAAAATTGAACCATCTTTTTTCAGTAGGATGCCCTTCTTATCACTTCGGGATGCCAATACAATCAATTTATTCCCTCCATGGTCAATTACAAGAGGTGGTTGATCCGTATTTACATCCAACTTAATATCAAAAATCGTTTTACCGGAAGCATCGTATCTGGCAAGCCTTTGCCTGTCGCTGTACAGGAAATCAATCATACCCTCTCCTGAAAAATCAACAGGCAGAAAAAAGTGGCCTGCAGAATAATCCGATGTTTTGATTTTTTTTGAACTGCCATCAAATCCAAGAATCCAAACATTTCCGCGATCATCAGTGGTTACCATACTGACCGGCATTCCCTGCGATTTAAACATCGATACCTCATTCCGTGAATGCACGAATTCGTCGCGCATTTTCACCCGCTCCCGACCCTGTCTGTCAACCACGTAAGTATGTTTTCGGTCAAAGTAGACCAGGTAATCTTTAGAACCAACCGTGAAGTGGCGAACCGGAAATTCAACAACTCCTGCACTCGTTTTTGGCTGCCATCCAGGAATCATTTTACCCGATCTATCAAAGTTGTACACTTTGCGATCGCTGCAAGCAACCAGGAACCTGTAATCCCTTCTCCCGTCGTAGTCAATTGCCACTATTCCATTGGTTGCCGGGAATTTTAACCTTACGGGAAATTTCTTTACTTCCGATCCATTTCCGCTGAGCAGGTGAATGGCATGGCGGGTATTGAAAAGCAACTGTTTAACACCGTCTTTATTGACTTCAATAGCGTTGATTTCTCCGAGTACAGGCCCCTCAAGATTGATTTTCCACCGCTCTGAACCCTCCCTGTCAAGGCAAATAAGGAAATTGTCCTGATCCTGAAAAATGATCCCCATTTCTATGCTATTTAACAGATTGGGGACAATCTGAATTCTGCTTTTTACTTTCGATTTGAGCGGATACATCCAGAAAGGAACAATAACTTGATGGGCATCCGGATTTACAAAAAGTGAAGCGGTATTGTAAAAATGGCCGTTTTCAAAACCCCACTGCCAAAGGGCATTCTCCATTTTTCCAATACTTTTGTTCGCCACTTCAACTCTTTTATAGGGCAAACTCCTGATAATAGGCTCGAAGAATGGGAAAGATTGCCCAGGAAGGGTCCACATGTAAAAATTGGAGGTCTTTGCCTGCCCTGTAATTGATTTTAAATAGGAAGGATTTCCTTCCAAGAGGGCGCCTCTTTGAATTAAATTCCGGTACCGGATTAGTGAACCCGGAGTAGGCCCCATCAGTAGGTATCCATTGCCTGCAATCATCCATTTTGTTTTGACAGAGCCAAAATAAAGATCGCCGATTAGTTTTCCAAAATAGTCAGTTGGAACTTTCAAGATGTTGTTCTTTCTTGCTTCTGTAAATTCAATATCTTGTGGATTTTGGCTGCGGTCAGACCTCTTTATAACGGCATTTACCAATGGATCATTTAACCCTGATTTTACCTTTAACAGGAAAAACCGGTTGTCATCCCGATCTTCCAGGTTTTGATTGGTATAAACCACAGCAGCCTCGCCGGTCCAGTTATCCTTCAAATATTGTGAGATATTGATATTGAGTTTATTTGAAACTTCATTAACAGCCCCATCATAAAGTCCAATTTTATTGTTCTTTTGAAGGTAATTTGTGTAATCTTCAATGTAATGGGCAGGCTGGGAGAGGTTTTGTGTTAAAAAGAATGAGGATGTATAAGGCATCCACTGAATCAGGGAATTTGTCATTGGCTTTTGTCTCCTAAAGGCATCGAGATAGCAACTGCCCAGACTATCTGTGACCGTGAATCCATTGATAAGCAATTGATTCTCCTTTTGAATGACATCCACCTCGGTCCATCTTGCATAATTAGGCTCCAGCATTCCGGTAGCAGATGAATCCGCAAAAAATCCTGACAAATAAGAAGGAAGAGTCCTGTGATTAATATAAATATTGATATCTGTATTTTCAGCCGTATTTTTATTGATACTACGATAGTCAGGATCATCCAGGAGTGATGGTTGATCCAATTGATCAATTGCCTTGCAAAGGGTTAAACGATCCGTAGCGGCCACAAAAATACCCCTGCAAAATGTAAACAGGAATCTCTTTTCCCCCTTGTTGTTACTCCACTCATAAGCTTGTATGGAACTGTTTTGGTATTTCCCGGTGGTTGAAACTATGTTCATGCTAAGAAAATAGTTGCGAACCAGGGCATTGATTCTACTCTTCTCTGCAATACTTTCAATTTCAAGCAGATAAAGTTTCTCTTTTGCTGCGGGAACAAAAAACAGTTCTTTGTGAAGGAGAAGATTTTCCTTCACATTACTTTGTTTGATGATGGAATCCAAAAAAACAAAATCAGCATAAATTGCATTTACCTCAACGATATCCCGCATTGATTTCCAGCAACTGCTTTTGGCAGCTTTTTCAGCAAACTCACCAAGGTTGCGGATCCTGACAAAGAAAGGGGCTTCTACAGGAACAGCTTTGAGTGGCGATGTACCGAAATATCTTGATTCTTTGGCAAAGAAGTACCACCCGGCAAAAATCCCTGCGATCAGAACAAGCGTGATAAAAAACAACATCCGCTTCCCCATAATTGACAAACTATTCCATCGTAAAAATAATATTTTATGAAGGATATGGCGTCTCTTCAAAAAATATAATCAAACCGGAAATTTGATTGAAACTATTGTGATTTTACCTGGGAAGCATCCACAATTTTATATACTTTGTCTGAACGCCTGACCTTAGATGGGACCGAGACTGAACAATAAGAACCTTTTGGCGCTTCATCTACAGGTTTCATCTCCACCCTTACCTCTTCAACGATGGTTTGTATCACGCCACTGCTTGGTCCGGTAATCAGAATTTCATCCCCGGGGTGCAACGAACCGGTCTCCAGCTTCATCTCCCCGACGCTGATATTGGTGAAGAAATTGGTCACTTTACCAAGATAGACCCTTCTTTTGGTTGCCAACGACCCGTAATTTCCACTCCACTCCCCAAGGCGTTGTCCCAGGTAATATCCGTCCCAGAAACCCCTGTTAAAAACTGTAGCCAACCTGGAATCCCAATCAGCAACCTTTTCTTCGTTAAAGGTTCCATCCAGATAGGCATTGGCAGCTTCGCGGTAGCATTCTACGACACATTTCACGTAATCGGCGCTTCTTGCACGTCCTTCAATTTTCAGCACTGTCACACCTGCATCCAGGATCTTGTTTAGGAAATGAATCGTTTTTAGGTCTTTTGGCGACATGATGTATTCGTTGTCGATCTCCAGTTCCGCGCCAGTTTCCTTGTCAGTAACAGTATAAGCCCTACGACAGCTTTGCATGCAGGATCCACGGTTAGCCGATGAGTTCATCTCATGAAGGGAGAGGTAACACTTGCCGGAAGTAGCCATACACAAGGCTCCGTGAACAAACATTTCCAATCGGATTAATTCACCGCCCGGACCTCGCAAATCGTCTGCTTTAATCTTGTTGGAGATCTCCCAGACCCTGCCGATGTTCATTTCGCGTGCCAGCACCATCACATCTGCAAACTGGGCGTAAAATTTCACCGTCTCATAATTGGTAATGTTCAACTGTGTAGAAATGTGAACTTCCATGCCTATAGCCCTGCAAGCCTGAATGACAGCCAAATCCGAAGCGATTACCGCTGACACACCAGCTTCTTTGGCTGCAGCGATGATCCTTTTCAGCGTCTCCGCCTCCTCATCAAAAACAACCGTATTGACTGTAAGATAAGTTTTTACTCCCGCCTTTCCTGCCCGTCTGGCAATCTCCCTTAGGTCTTCCAGGTTGAAATTATTGGCCGACCTTGCCCGCATGTTAAGGTGTTCCACTCCAAAGTAAACTGAGCCGGCCCCGGCTTGTATGGCAGCCATCAGGGATTCATAGGAGCCGACAGGGGCCATTATTTCGATATTATTGGTCATTCTCTTTCCCATTTAGAAGTGCCTAAAGTGCGCTAAAGTACTTAAAGTGCCTAAAGTTCTGGCCCCTGTACAAATTTAGCATGAGCCGCAAGTACTTTAGGCACTTTAGTTCACTTTAGCGCACTTTAGGCACTTGTTTATGGGGGTCAAAAGTAAGATTTTATCCTTAGATAGAATTATATAGACCCCCGGCCAATGTTTTCGATTTAACCGTATATTTGAAAATTTCCTTAACGAATGTGAACGAATCTTTAACTCCCCGGTTTATGAAGTACTTAATATATTCACTATTTCTACTGTTCCTGCTTGTTTCGGCAAAGTCAGATAAGAAACTATACAACGAAAAATACCGGCCGCAATTTCATTTTTCACCAGAAAAAAACTGGCTTTTTGAGTCCGGTGGATTTCTGTACTACCATGGTGAATATCATCTTTTCTTTCACAATGTTTCAGTTACCGATAAAATCTACAGCGACCAGCTGGGACATGCTGTCAGCAAAGATCTTATCCATTGGCAACAATTGCCCAATGCCTTCACACAGGAGGAGAAGGCAGGGCCCATCTCTTCGCAATCCAGATCGGGAAGCGCTATTGTCGATACTTTGAATGTGAGTGGATTGCAAAGTAAGGATGAGAAACCGATGCTTATCTTTTATTCAGACAGTATTGGAAATCAAAATCTGGCAGTTAGCCAGGACAAAGGGATTACCTGGGATAAATACGTGAAAAATCCAATTATTTCAAATACAGGAATGACTTCCTGTGATCCAAAAGTATTTTACCACGCTCCAACCGGTAAATGGATTTTGGCTTTGTTTCGAAGCAGGATGGAAAATGGGCAAAAAGGAGGGATCTCATTTTACAACTCCCCGGACCTGTTGCACTGGAAACACAGCAGTCATTTGGAAGGGTTTACAGCGTGCCCTGATATATTTGAAATAACGGTTGAGGGAAGCAGTATCGAAAAAAAATGGGTCATTTTAAGCGGTGATGGGGAATACAAAGTTGGGCAGTTTAACGGGATAACTTTTCATCCTGAGACAAATTTACAAAAACTCGATTTCGGAAAGAACTTTTATGCCTCCCGAACTTTGTTTAATGCACCCCACGAAAAAGTAATTCAGATAGCCTGGATGAGAGGCGGAGAGTTTCCTGATATGGCATTCAATGGGCAGATGAGCATCCCCACGGAATTGACTTTGCGATCGACAAAGAAAGGGATGATCCTTTGCAGAAAACCCATTGGGGCCCTTTCCGGTCTCAATGAAAAAGAGATCCATAAAAAAGACAAGAACCTGATACCCGGAATCAAAGGAAACCTATTGAGTGGGCTGAAAGGGGATGCTGTAACTATTAAAGCCATTTTGCACCTTAAAAGCGCCGATAGTTTTGGATTTATCGTTCGCAGTGGCAAAACCGCCAATGGTACGGATATCCATTATGACACTGGAAAAAGAATTCTGGATGTAAACGGGGTAAAAATGCCTCTCGAACCAATTGATGGAAAAATTGAGCTTGAAATTTTGGTTGACAGATCTTCCATTGAAATTTTTGCCAATCACGGAGAATCCGGTATCAGCACCTGCTTCTCTCCGGTTCATGGGGAGGAAGATATGATACTTTATACTCAGGGAGGAGAACTTTTTGTTGAATCGCTGGAAGCCCATTCCCTGAAAAGCGCCTGGCCGGTCAAATAAATTAATTAAGACTATCTTTGTGGCCGGTAAATTTATTTGATATCCGGTTCCAAAATAAGTTTGGTTAGCATGGCAAAATTGCTTGAAAATATTGACAACCCATCTGATCTTAAAAAACTCAGAGATAAGGATTTGCCCAAAGTTTGTGCCGAGATAAGGGATTTGATCATTCAGGAATCCTCGTGCAACCCAGGTCATTTTGGAGCCAGCATGGGAGTAGTTGAACTGACAGTTGCCTTGCACTATGTTTACAACACCCCTTATGATAAACTGATCTGGGACGTTGGACATCAGGCCTATGGACATAAAATCCTGACCGGTAGAAGAAAACAATTTCATACCAACCGGCAATTTAAAGGGATCAGTGGATTTCCTAATCTGTCAGAGAGCGAATATGACGCATTTGGTGTTGGCCACTCCTCAACTTCAATTTCTGCCGCCCTTGGAATCTCAATTGCTTCAGCGCTAAATGGAGATAAAAACCGTAAAGTGATTGCCGTGATCGGTGATGGGTCCATGACGGGCGGCCTGGCATTTGAAGGGCTAAATAATGCCGGAGGAGTCAATGCCGACCTTCTTGTCATCCTGAATGACAACAATATGTCGATTGATCCCAATGTGGGTGGAATCAGCCGCTATTTTGTACGGATGCAAACATCCAAGGCATACAACAATCTTCGGACAGGGGTTTGGCAGGTCCTAAAACATTTCAGAAGGGCAGGCAGAAGGATGCAATCACTGCTTAGAAGGCACCAACATGCAGTGAAATCAATCGTGTTCAATGACAGCAATCTTTTTGAAGCATTTGGGTTCCGGTATTTTGGGCCTGTTGATGGTCATGATGTGATCGCCCTCACTAAAATATTCCATGACCTTAAAGATATTCCCGGCCCTAAACTATTGCATGTACTAACCAAAAAGGGGAAAGGATTTACGCCCGCCGAAAACGATGCAACCAAATGGCATGCTCCAGGTAAGTTTGACCGTGTAACAGGTGAAATTTTCAATGAACCCGATTCATCACCAAAAGGAACAAAATATCAGACCGTTTTCGGACAGACATTGCTCGAACTTGCCAGATTGAATAAAGATATAGTGGGAATTACACCTGCTATGCCAAGTGGTTGTTCGATGAATATCATGATGGAAGAGATGCCTGAAAGAGCATTTGATGTTGGTATTGCAGAACCTCATGCCGTGACTTTTGCCGCAGGAATGGCAGTAACCGGAAAGACCCCTTTTGTCAATATTTATTCATCTTTCATGCAAAGATCATATGATCAGATCATACACGATGTCGCGCTTCAAAAATTAAATGTGGTCTTCTGCATGGACCGGGGTGGGCTTGTTGGCGCAGACGGCCCAACGCACCATGGAGTCTTTGATATATCCTTCATGCGGAACATTCCAAACATGACAGTTTCTGCACCAATGGATGAGCCCGAGCTCAGAAACCTGATGTATACGGCACAACTCCCCGGTAAGGGCCCGTTCGCTATCCGATATCCCCGGGGGAACGGGGTTTGCTGTGAGTGGAAAGAAGATTTTACAGAGATCCCGGTTGGCAAAGGACGTAAAATATCGGATGGTGATAAGGTTGCCATTCTCTCTATTGGGCATCCCGGCAATTTTGCTAAAGAAGCCGTTAAAATTTTGGCCATGGAGGATATACATGTCGCCCATTATGACATGCGTTTTGTCAAACCTATCGATACCGTAATCCTGGATGAGGTCGCTTTAAACTTTGATAACATCATCACTATTGAAGATGGCCTTGTCAATGGCGGATTCGGGAGCGCCGTTCTTGAATATTTGGCTTCTGCCGGGTTATCCAAATCGGTTGTCCGGCTGGGCGTTCCCGATCGCTTCGTTGAACAGGGAACGCAACAGGAGCTCTATCATGAATGTGGTTTTGATTCCGATGGCATCTGCCAGGCAATCAGGAAAATACTAAAGTGAAAAATATTGGTTCCCAATATTTTTCACTTTAGTATTTTCCTGATTGGTTCATTTCCGTTTTGTATAATATTTTTATATACCTTTGCCAAGCTTTTTAACAGGGACAATTATGAATTACCTTTCGCAATATACCCTTCCATTTTCAGGATTGGGTGAAGGAAAGCATCAGTTTGATTTTACCGTTGATGATCGTTTCTTCGCAGAATTTGAGAATTCGGAAGTTGAGAAAGGTGATGTTAAGATTGAGGTAGAACTTGAAAAACGTTCTACTTATCTTAGTTTAAGCTTCATTATTGACGGGATCGTTGAGTTGGTTTGTGACCGTTGCCTGGAGAATTTTGGTTACCATGTTGAGAGCAATAGAAAGTTGTTGGTCAAGTTCAGTGATAAACAGATCGAAGATGAGGCAGAATTGATCTATCTTCATCCGACTGCTTTTGAGGTTGAGATTGCCCAGTATATCTATGAATTCGTGATTTTAAGTTTGCCAATCCGCAGAATTCATCCCGATGGGGAAGATGGTGGAACATTGTGCGATCCGGTGATGATCAAGAAACTGGAGGAACTCAGGCACCATGGCAATACCTTAGATGAACCGGATGACCCAAGATGGAATGAGTTAAAAAAAATTATTGGTAATTAAGTAAAGTTTATTAAAATGGCACATCCTAAGCACAAACACTCCAGTACGAGAAGAGATAAGCGCAGGACTCACGACAAAGCCGTACCCGCACAAATTTCATCCTGTTCCAATTGCGGTGCAGCGGTAAAATATCATACCGTATGCGCTGAGTGTGGTTACTACAGAGGTAAGTTAGCGATCGAGAAGAGCGCAGCAGTCTAATTGTCCAAATTGAAAATAGTGTTTCAATTTTAGACAAAAACGTCTAAAAAATCCCGCAAGGGATTTTTTTGTTACTGACAATTGCTAAAAACCATCATGAATTCGTATCTTCATCGGCGCTTTTAACTGAACAATAAATAACACCATGTCAAAACCAGTCATTAACGAAGTAAAAGCCCTGAACACCATAGCTCAGGATACTAAAATCAATGGAAATATTGAGTCAGCCGGAGACATTCGAATAGATGGTATTTTGATCGGCGACCTGGATTGCAAAGGAAGGGTTGTTGTTGGTCCCGATTCCAGAATTGAGGGTACAATTCGTTGTACAAGTGCAGAAATAATGGGATATGTGAAAGGTGAAATTACCGTAAAGGATCTTCTATCCCTCAAAGGAACAGCATCCATTACCGGAAATCTGACCATGGGTAAACTTTCGGTTGAACCTGGAGCGCGCTTTGTAGGCCATTGCAAGATGATCAATGAGGAGATACCAGTTTCGGAAGTCAATTCGTAAGAGAAGTAGTTCGAAAACACAAACTATGCTTAGTTTTCAAAATCTGCTGGAATCATTCGAGAAAAAATTTCAGGCTGAGATTCAAAACATACAAAAAACGGCCCCGGTAAAATTGTATGGCCCGATCGCCTACTCCCTGGAAGTTGGCGGCAAGAGAATCAGACCGGTTTTACTTCTCCATGCCGCATCTCTTTTTTCCAGTCATCCAGAAACATACTTCCCAGCGGCTGCTGCTATTGAACTATTCCATAATTTTACCCTCCTTCACGACGATATCATGGATCATGCCGCAATACGCAGGGGAGTTCAATCAGTCCATGTCAAATACGGTGAAAATAGTGCTATTCTAAGTGGGGATGCCATGTCGATCATGTCGTTTCGCTTGCTGTCACAATGTGAACCGGAAAAACTTCCATCCGTTCTTGACCTATTTTCTACGACTGCCATCGAAGTATGCGAAGGGCAGCAATACGATATGGAATTTGAAGTAAAAGATCAGGTTACTATATCTGAATACTTAGAAATGATAAGGTTAAAGACTGCAGTCCTTATCGCATGTAGTCTGAAAACAGGAGCCTTGCTTGCCGGGGCAGATGAAATAAATTGCCAATTACTCTATGATTTCGGCCTTTCAATCGGCATTGCTTTTCAGTTGCAGGATGATTGGTTGGATGTATACGGCGAAATGCGATCTTTTGGGAAAAAGATTGGAGGCGACATTTGTGAGAACAAGAAAACATGTCTTTTGATTAGTGCACTGGAGATGAGCGATGAAGGGGATCGGGAAAAGTTACTTGCATGGACAGAAAAGAGCGAATTTTACGAACAGGAAAAAATAGATGCTGTCAGAAAAATATTTTCCGGATCTGGTGCAGCCAATGCTACCAAAGAACTCATGAAATATTACCATGACCAGGGCATGGAAAAACTAAACCAACTGGCCATCGCTGATGCAGATAAAAGAGAACTCCGAAAATTTGCTTCCGGATTGCTTTCAAGAGTAAAGTAGGGCAGCGCTTATCCTCCCCCCAAAGTGTTTTCCATCCTTGTGAGCGCCTCCTCCAGAACCTGACGCGGACATGCAAAATTCAACCTGAAATATCCAATGCCTTCCTTCCCATAAATTGATCCTTTGTTCAAGACAATCCCAGCTTTGTCGATCAGCATTCTGTTCATCTCCGGTTCTAACATTCCATATTCCCTCACATCGATCCAGGCAAGATAAGTTGCTTCAGTGTTTGTCATCTGGATCCTGGGCATCTTGTTTCTGAAAAAAGCCAGCATAAAATCACGGTTGGCCTCCAGGTACGCATTTTGCTGATTTACCCAGTCCATTCCAGACTGATATGCCGCCTGAAGCGCTACTGTCCCAAATAGATTGCCATTTGACAGGTGTAAGGCATGAAGAAAATGATCGAACTTTTGCCTGATTTTTTTGTCAGGAATGATGACGAACGAAGTTGCAAGACCGGCAATATTAAAGGTCTTGCTCGGAGCCATACAGACAATACAATTGGCACCGAGACGATCCGATATTTTAGGTAGCGGCACATGCTTGAATCCAGAAAATACAAGGTCAGAATGAATTTCATCAGATATTATCAAAATATTGTTTTCTAAACAGATATCTCCCAATATCAAAAGTTCTTCTTCGCTCCAAACCCTACCAACCGGATTGTGTGGATTACACAAAATAAGCAAACGGGTTTGCTTGTCAATTTTGCCAAGGAGTCCCTCAAAGTCGAAGGTATAGGAACCATTCACCTGTTTAAGAGGATTTTCAACCACTGTCCGTCCGCAATCTTTCACACAAGTAAAAAATGGCGTATATACCGGCGGCTGGATGATTACTTTTTCTCCCGCTTCAGTAAAGGCCATAATGATAGAGGCAAGTGTTGAAACGACTCCCTGGGTTGGAAGTATCATTTCTCGTTCAATAGTCCAACCATGTCTGTTTTGCTGCCAATTAATGATGGAGTTAAAGAATCCGTCTGATCTAAAAGAGTAGGCATATATTTCATGATCAGCCCGATATCTTATTGCTGCGGTAATAAAATCTGGGACTCTGAAATCTCCGTCTGCTACCCACAAAGGGATGGCATTCCCATTCCCAAAATGGCTCTGCAGATGATCGTATTTTTCACAATCTGTTCCCTTGCGGGGAATTATTTCATCGAAGTTGTATCTTTTCATTTTTGGAAGTGACTAAAGTGAACTAAAGTGACTAGAGTGAACTAAAGTACTTAAAGATTTATTGGACTCAAATGAATAAGTGCAAGACATGCCCCAATTTTAGGCACTTTAGTCACTTTAGTTCACTTTAGTCACTTTGAGTACTTTCAATCCCGCCTCGTCAATAAGTTTTAATACGAAATCAAAGCGGTCAAGATCCAGACAAAGATCAAAATCTGAGGCAGGCGACCATGTGTGGTTTTTCGGATCCAGCAAGCGGCCTCCGTCTCCTTTTCTCAGAATCTCTTTCATCTGCACAAAAATGGTCTCCTGGTCCAATAGTTTGGCTCGAATGTATTCTGCCAGAAAAGTGTCTTCCTGAGTAGGCCTTTCCCCTTCATAGCCCATGCAAACCAGGCTGACTGTCGATGGATTCGTGCGTTTCAGGTAGCGAACAATGGCGCCGGCATTAACAAAACTACCACTCAGAATCTCCTCAGCACCTTTGGCATTCATCAATCCCTTGGTACCGGAGCTGGTGGTCATGATGATGGTTTTATCCCTGAAATCAAGTGCAGCAATATGTGTTGGCGAGTTTCCGAAATCGAATCCCTCCACCCTTTTTTCGTTTCTTTCACCCAGAAGTACAGCATCAGGAATTTGACCTTTCAAAACCAACGCCTCTTCAACATGTTCAACCGGAATGATTCTTTCGGCACCTGCGGCCATGAGGTAACAAGCGGTTGAAAAAGCCCTGAAGACATCGATCACCACCGTTGTCCCTTTTGCTCTTTTTGCTCCCTCTGTTAGTTGAAGAATATCTATTTGCATCCTTGTAATATTATTTAACCACTTACCTGAACCGGGAAATTTGTCTCTTTTTTTACCTTTCTTCCAATTTCCTCCAGTTTTTGCAATTCAATACCGATCAGATTATCTGCCGGAGTATCCCTTGCCACAGAGTATATCATTACTGATTTGGGTTGAACCTGTTTCAGTAGAATGATCCAGTTTTCTATTTCCGGCTCTGTAGTGTTATCAAAAGGAATACCATTAAACGTCCCCTTCAGGAACATCGTTTGAATGATTAATCTCCCGTCAAATTTTCTAAGATGGTCGATTAGCTTCATTAAGTCAAACTTGCCTACCGGCTTATTCAGTAACAAAATAGTCTCCAAAATGCCGGAGTCGAGTTTAAGAATGTTATCATCAACCTTTTTAAGCGCCTCAACAACAGCCGATTTATGCAACATGGTAGCATTTGACAAAACGGCTATCTTCGATTGTGGTGAGATTTCATTCCTTAATTGGATGGTATCATCGATGATGGCAGCAAAATCAGGATGCATGGTTGGCTCCCCGTTCCCTGCAAAGGTAATAACATCTGGAAGTTTGGATTCGGCACACATCTCAAATAGCTTTTGTTTCAGCTGCATTTGTATGTCGTGGCGCAATGGTAAATGTACCTGTTGCTTTTTTCGGTCAGGATTCCAACCGCACTCACAATAGATGCAATCAAACGAGCACAATTTTGAATCATTGGGAAGCAGGTTGATCCCCAGTGAGATCCCAAGCCTCCTGCTTATGAGGGGGCCGAATATGGTCTTGTCAAACAGAAAGGTCGCCATGAATGTGCATCTGATTATAAGAAACTATTAACAAATTTTTTTCACCCTGGTCTCCGGATATAGCTTTCTTTCGCAGAGATTTACATTGGTCAAAAGATTGATACCCGGGTGCTTACCAATCTCGATAGATCCTGCCCAGTCAGCAATTCCCAAGGTATTGGCCCCATGAATGGTCGCCCACCCGATAAGCTCATCCAAGGTAATCGAAGGGGTGGCGTGCTGAATGATCTTCATCTCCTCCAGGATTGATAACTGGTGATTCGATGCAAGGCTATCTGTCCCCAGACAAATTTGCAGCCTGTTTCTCCTGAACAGGTCAATGTCTGGAAGTCGATTCTGGATGTAGAGATTTGATCCGGGACACAGGACAAACCAGGTGTTACTCAATTTGCGAACAGAGGCAATAAAATCCAGGTCGCCCTGTGATGTAAATAGATTGTGAACAAGTAACAAATTATTTTCAACCGGCAATAATTTCAGGGTACTACGGAGCGCGCTTCCCCCTGTTGGGGTAAAATAAGAGGTGTCAATCCCCAGGTTTTCACGAAGATGGACAACCATCTCCCCTGATCCGGACCTGTAAAGATCATCCTCAGCCATACTTTCCTGACTGTGAATTGATATGGGTAAGCCAGACCGGATAGCATCCATTGCAACAGCCTTAAAGAGCTGATTGGAGACCGAGTATGGGGCATGAGGTACTATTGAACCTCTCAGTCCCATCGATTCAGCAAGCCTTAAGCAATTATCCGCCCAATTGAAGGCTTTTCCCGAACGCTCCGGATGAAATCCCAACGTTTCAAGAAAAGTAAAATAATATATGGATGAGTTTTTCTTCACTTCAAAAGCAGTTGGACCATTGGCAATATCACCTACTGCAACAATACCGTTTCTATTCATCAGTACATCGGCCTTTTCAGCAGCCGCAATGATGGTTCCAGGATCCCCGGCCCTTGTCTCGACGACCTTTTTCAGGAAAGGCACAAATCCGGCAGCCTCAGGAAACGTATTGTGCATGTGCGACAATTCGAGATGGCAATGGGCATTGATAAAACCAGGCACCAGCATTCCGCTGAAGAACTCTACTCCAGCTGATTCACGCAAATTACCACCGGTATCCTCAATGTTGAGGATTGTTCCATCCGGATCGAGCGTAACAATCCCTTTGCGGTAACAATTACCAAGGCCATCCAGGATCAGGTGTGCAGAGATTTTACGCATGTGTCTGATTTGTGTGAAAATGCTCAATTTTTTTGGGGAGCATCTTTTACTTCAGCAGGTAGGGATTTCTTCGTTTTGGAAGTATCAAGATCAAATCCACCGACTCGGGCAGCTCTAAGGGTATCATTTTTTGATTTCACCTCCATAGCGTTCAAAACATCCAGTACTTCATCGTAAACCAGGGTATATTCACCGGGATGTTTACCATAATATAGGAGCGATTTTTCGATGACTGACCTTTCAATCTTGTGTTTTCTACAAACTGAGAGGTACAACTCTTCGGGCAGGCTGTCCCTGACCAATGAGATATTGAATTTTTGGTTGTTAATGGCTTCTGAAAGATGGATATCGACCAAAATGGGTATCATTTTCTTTGCCGGCAAAACGCCATCGGGCAATCTATGGCCGGAACAGGCAATGATGGCCGGTAGAACAAATATTAAAAGATAATGGTATAGTCTCATTCGTCGTCCTCCCTTTGTTTCAAATCACGAATTCTCTTTGACAAAGGTGATGCAAAAACAAATTCGTTCAGTTTTTTATTTCTGGTAAAAAGAACCTGGGTGTTGTTCCCCTCCCACCCCTTTTCTCCTTCCGAGATAAACAGGATATTGTCGCCAATTTCCATCACGGAGTTCATATCGTGTGTATTGATCAGTGTAGTTATATCGAATTCAAGGGTTATCTCCTTGATCAGATTGTCAATAAGAATGGAGGTAACCGGATCAAGACCAGAATTGGGCTCATCGCAAAATAGATATTTAGGGTTTAATGCAATAGCTCTTGCGATGGCCACCCTTTTACGCATACCCCCTGAGATTTCTGATGGATAGAGACGGTGGGCCCCCTTGATGTTAACCCTGTCGAGGCAAAAGTCGACATGCTTATTTTTCTCTGATGTTGACATATTTGTAAACATATCCATCGGAAACCTGACATTCTCCTCGACATTGAGGGAATCAAACAGGGCACCGCCCTGAAACACCATACCCATTTCCTGCCTGAGAAGCTTGATGTCCTTAAAATTCATCTTCCTGATATCCCTCCCGTCAAAAAGGATTTCCCCTTCATCCACCTCAATCAACCGAACAATGGATTTTAGAAGGACGGTCTTTCCTGACCCGCTCTGACCGATGATAAGGTTGGTTTTCCCCTTCTCAAAAAGTGTGGTAATATCTTTCAGAATCGGTCTCTCTTCAAAGGATTTCTTTATGTTTTTTATTTCAATCATTTGAATAGCAATTGAGTCAATATCAAGTCAAAGAGCAAAATAAGTATGCTGGTATTGACTACGGACCGTGTGCTGGCGCGACCAACCTCCAAGGCTCCGCCTTGCACATTGTATCCCTGGTATGCAGGCACAGTGGCAATCAGAAACCCGAAGACCAGTGTTTTAATAATAGAAAAAGTGACGAAAAATGGGACGAACATTGTCCGGATACCCCCCATATAAGTTGCAACTGTTACTACGCCCGAAATTGGCCCGGCAATCAAACCTCCGATAATTCCGCAAAAGACACTAAGTATAAACAGTATCGGACTAATAAAGACAACCGCAATAATTTTTGGAAGAATCAGGAAGGCAGCCGAATTGACCCCCATTAACTCCAGTGAATCAATCTGTTCAGTAACACGCATACTTCCAATTTCAGAAGCAATATTCGATCCGACTTTCCCGGCAAGCATAAGGCTAAGTACGGTACAGGAAAATTCAAGGATAAGTGTATCGCGGTTCCCAAGACCGACAAGATAGGTCGGCATCAATGGGCTGGACATGTTGTAGGTTAATTGCAAGGTAATTATACCGCCCATGAAAACCGAAATAATGGCAACAATACCAAGTGAATGAATGCCCAGCTTTTCTATTTCGAGGACCAGTTGACGCCAATAAATACGGCTCTTCTCAGGTCGGCTGAAGACCCTGGCCAACAACAAAAAATAACTTCCAATTTCACTGAAAACCTTCATGAAATTTTTTTACAAAAGTACAAATTATTTAAATATTGGGGGGATACGTTTTACCGCTCTCATTTGTACCGAATATGGGTTGATTTAAAAAAAATAAGCTAATTTTGATAAAAATCGCCTAAAAATGGAAAATTGTAAGAATTTTTGTGTCATCATGGCCGGTGGGATAGGCAGTCGTTTCTGGCCTTTAAGCACTGCCGATTGTCCAAAGCAATTTATTGATATCCTGGGCATTGGAAAAACATTGTTACAACTCACCTTTGAGCGTTTCAACAGAATTTTACCCGTTGAAAACGTTTTTGTTGTTACAAGTGAAAAATACAAGGAATTGGTAATGGATCAGTTACCACAACTCAAGGAATCTCAGGTATTGCTCGAACCTCTCAGAAGAAACACCGCACCTTGCATCGCATATGCCACCTATAAAATATTGAGTATTTGTCCTACGGCAAGAATCGTTGTTTCACCCTCCGATCATTTGATTCTGAAAGAGGACCTGTTTCTCAACGAAATTGAAAAAGGATTAACTTTTGCAGCCGAAAATGAGGTTTTGGTAACATTAGGTATTCAGCCTTCCCGACCGGAAACGGGCTATGGCTATATTCAGGTAAACGAACAAATTGATTTCAATGGATATGGAAATCTTTACAAAGTGAAGACATTTACCGAAAAACCAGATCGTGCCATGGCTCAGGTCTTTGTCGATACCGGCGAATTTTACTGGAATTCGGGTATTTTTGTCTGGTCGGCGCTCACCATTCAGAAAGCTTTTGAGAAATATCTCCCGGATGTAAATGCCTTGTTTGAAAAAGGCAGAAAACTGATCAATACTCCGGATGAAGTCTTTTTTATCAACAAAAGCTACTCTGAATGTCCAAATATTTCCATTGATTATGGCGTTATGGAAAAGGCCGATAATGTTTTTGTCCTAACGGCGGATTTTGGATGGTCTGATCTGGGAACGTGGGGTTCCCTTTACGAAAATCATCCGCAAGACGCCCACGGAAATGCCATTTCGGGAACCAAGGTTTTTCTTTACGATTCAGAAGGATGTATCGTGAACATGCCTCAGGAAAAGATAGCTGTTATTCAGGGGTTAAAAGATTATATCATCGTTGAATCGCAGAGGATTTTACTTATTTGCAGGAAAGACGACGAGCAGCAAATAAGACAATTTGTATCAGATGTTACATTAGCGGAAGAGAAAAAAATTTAATAATCAAATAAATGGTCTCTTTTTGGCACCTGATGATTTTGAACCCCTCAGCTCTTTCAATAATTTATCCCTCACCGACAGAAAGTTAGCCATATTGGCAGGCGTGACCGGATTTGCCGGAGGCGATTTCAATTTGAGCGGATCAACGGGAAATCCATTCATAAAGACCCGAAAATCCAGGTGGGGGCCGGAAGCAAGCCCCGTTGCCCCGACGTATCCGATTAATTCCCCCTGTTTGACCCGCGCCCCTGCCTGTATCCCGGCAGCAAATTTCGAAAGGTGCATGTAAGTAGTCGTATAAACAGAATTGTGCCTGATCTTGAGAAAATTACCTCCACCCCCTGCCTGATAGGCTTTAGAAAGTACCACACCATCTCCGATCGAATAGACCGGGGTCCCGGTAGGGGCTGCATAATCTACGCCAAAATGGGGTCTTACAATACGCAAAACAGGGTGCATTCTGGCTGTTGAAAAACGCGAACTAATTCTGAACATCTTCAACGGTGCCTTCAAAAATTCTTTGCGAATACTTCTACCCTGCTCATCGAAATAACTTTGACCATCCTCCTGTTCGAAATGTAATGCTGTAAATTCCTGTCCTGAGGCGTTGAAAATGGCGGTATGGATCGTGCCTATTCCCAATTTTTCACCTTTTACGTAGTCCTGGTCATACAAAACAGTAAAATGGTCCCCCTTTTGAATGGCAAAGAAGTCGATAGACCACTGAAACAATTCGGAAAGCTGAATCGCCAGTATGGGATCAAGGTTGTTCTCTTTCATTGCATTCCACAGAGACGAGTTGATCGTACCTGATGCCACACTTCGTACGGTCGTCAATTCGTTCTTCCCAGGTATAACCTTGCATGAATCAAGTAATAAATTGTAAGTATAGTAATTGACCATGTTCTCAGAATAGACAAAAAAGAGCGGTTTACGGAGAGAATCCCGCGAATAGAAGACGGCATAATCGTTTCCGACTTTCATTTTCCGAAGATCAAAAACCGATTTTGGAAGGTGTGCGATCTTATCAATTACCAATGATGACACACCTCTGTCAGTTAGAATATCAGAGAGGCTCTCGTTCGACCTTACATTATTCTCTTCGACATGGAAGGAATCGACGGGCAATCCATACATCAATTTTGGCTCAACCAACAGGATGTCATCTTTTTGATCGACCGTTGGGATCATGTAGTTGTACCACATGATACGGGAAAAGGTGAAAAACAGCAGCAAAAAGATAGAAATTCCCAGAAACCATTCAGGAAAATTTCTCTTTCGAGTTGACCGCTTTCCTACTCTTTGAAGTTTGCGGAGGAATTTTGTTTTATTGTCTGATTTCATCAAACCCCTTTCCATAAACACCCATCACTGAACCTTGAGAGATAAAGGCCTCCGGGTCTATCTCTTTTATTTTTTGAAAAATCATGGGTGATTCTC
>Ga0172379_10002803_pt1 | contig 29562 bp, 27 predicted proteins | sample GrowelOW334metaG_FD_119756 | JGI IMG/M metagenome (GOLD analysis project Ga0172379, IMG submission 119756) | Groundwater microbial communities from an aquifer near a municipal landfill in Southern Ontario, Canada - Groundwater well OW334 metaG | ecosystem: Environmental > Aquatic > Deep...
AAAGTAGTAAATTAAAAACTAAAAAAACATCAATAAAGAAAAGTTCTATAACCAAGTCAATAAATAAACAATCTGCAACAGAGAAAAAAATAATTGAACTTGAAGAGAAGTCAAATCAAATTATTGAGAAGGGGAAGAAAAGAGGCTTCATTACTTATGACGAGATTATTAAAATATTCCCTGATATTGAGAATAATATTATCTTTTTAGATGAATTATACGAAAAATTATCAGTCTCAGGCGTTGATGTTTTAGAAGGAGGAAATCTTCTAGATGTTGATCAAGACACCGATAAACTGGCTCTAAAATATAGTAAAGATGCACAGACTTACGATTCGATTCAAATGTATTTAAAGGAGATTGGTCAATATCCACTTATTCCAGCTTCTGAGGAGAAGAATCTGGCTTATCGTATTGAAAAAGGTGATATGGAGGCCAAGAATTTACTTGCTCGTGCTAACTTGCGTCTGGTTGTTTCTATTGCTAAGAAATACGTAGGGCGTAGTTCTGACTTAACATTACTGGATTTGATTCAAGAAGGAAATCTTGGATTGTTTAAAGCTGTTGAGAAATTTGATTGGACTAAGGGTTATAAATTCTCAACATATGCGACTTGGTGGATAAGACAATCAATAACTCGTGCGCTTGCTGACCAATCACGCACGATTCGAATACCTGTTCATATGGTGGAAACTATTTCTAAGTATAAGCAAGTTGTTCGAAGATTATCTCAAGACCTTGGACGTGAGCCGTTGATAGAAGAGATAGCAACTGAGATGAACTTGGAAGTAGAAAAGATTCATATTATTGAACAAATAAATCAAGATACAGTTTCTCTTGAACAACCAATAGGAGATGATGATGAGAAATCAACTCGCGGAGAATTTATTCCAGATGATAAAATCCTTCGCCCAGACCAAGATGCTTCAAGAAGAATTTTGTCAGACCAAATTAAAGAAGTTCTTGATACCTTAAATCCAAAAGAAAGAAAAATATTAGAGCTTCGATATGGGCTTATGGATGGAATACAACATACCCTAGAAGAGGTAGGGCAAGAGTTTGGAGTTACTCGTGAACGTATTCGTCAGATTGAAGCCAAGGTTCATGAAAAATTACGCAATAATGAAAAGATTGCAAGATTAAGAAATTATTTTGATTAGGTTTTTCATAAGTAGTAAGTATTAAGTTAAGTATTACAAGTATTAATAATATGATTATTATGTATTCTATTAATTTATGCATATGCGTAAAAAAATAGAATTTGAATAAATATAAAGATTGACGTATAATTTACATATGAATCCAGAAACAAAAAATTGTCAGAATTGCAAAAATGACTTTACAATTGAGCCCGATGATTTTTTATTTTATGAGAAAATAAAAGTTCCACCACCAACTTTTTGTCCAGAATGCAGATTCCAACGGCGAATGACTTATCGTAATGAACGTTATTTATACAAGCGTATATGTGATTTATGCAAAGAAAATATAATATCTGTATATCCTACAGAAACTCCTTTTCCAGTTTATTGTAATAAGTGTTGGTGGTCTGATGCATGGGACTCTCGTTCTTATGGTAAAGACTATGATCCGTCAAAACCATTTTTTATGCAATGGAATGAACTTATGTTGACGGTTCCTAGGCCCGAATTAATAGCAGAGAGTAATGTAAATTGTAATTATGTGAATTATTCTGGTGGTTTGAAAAATTGCTATTTTGCAGTTGGTTGTGATAAAGATGAAGATTGTTCCTATATTTATAGAACATTTAATTCTAAAAACTCACAAGATTGCTTTGGGTTACAAGAATCTAATCTTTGTTATGAAAATATTCAAAGTAGTAAGGGTTTTAAGTCTAATTTTCTTGAAAATTGTGAAAATACTCTTGAAAGCAGTGTAGCTGTAGATTGTAAAAATATTAGTAATTGTATTGGTTGTATTAATTTAAGAAATAAAAAGTATTACTATCTAAATCAACCAATATCAGAAGAAGAATATAATATTAAAAGAGAAAAACTTGGCTCTTATTCTACTCTAGAAAAATTAAAGGAAGATTTTAAGAAGTTAATATTAGAAACACCACACCGTTTTGCTAAAACAATTATGTCTATAAATTCAGAAGGAGATGAACTTGTTGAAATAAAAAATTGTCACAATTGTTTCTTTGTAAGAAAATCTGAAAATTTAAAATATGCTGCCTTTTGTTCTAATATCAAAGATAGCTATGATTATAGTCATGCAGATAATTCTGAATTATTATATGAAAGTGCCAATATTGAGAAAAATTACAATAAACTTTTTTCGACTACATGTTGGTTCTCTAGTGATATAACATACTCCGATATATGCATGTCCTCTCAGGATCTTTTTGGTTGTGTTTGTATGCGTAGTAAAAATTATTGTATTTTAAATAAACAATATTCAAAAGAAGAATATCATGAGTTGAAAGATAAAATAATTAATCAAATGAACTTATTGCCCTATAAAGATATACAGGGAATAATATATAGATATGGGGAATTTTTCCCCGCAGAACTTTCTCCTTTTGCTTATAATGAAACTTTTGCTCAAGAATATATTCCACTAAATAAAGAAGAAGCTCTTAGAAGAGGATATCGTTATGTAGATGAAAAAGAAAGAAATTATATAATTACTAGACAGACTGAAGAAATACCTGACCATATAAAAGATGTAGATGATTCTATTTTAGAAGATGTTATTGCTTGTGCACATAATGGTAAATGTAAACAAAGATGTACAACAGCTTTTAAAATTACAGAACAAGAATTAAAATTTTATAGACAAATAAATATGCCGATACCCAGGTTGTGTCCTAATTGCAGGCATTATGAAAGATCTTCCCAACTCAACCCAATGAAACTATGGCATCGTTCTTGTATGAAAGAAGGTTGCACCAATGAGTTCGAGACTTCTTATTCACCTGAAAGACCCGAGATTATATATTGTGAAAAGTGCTATCAACAAGAAGTGTATTAGAAAAGACTAGGCAATGCCTAGTCTTTTTTGTTTAATCTTTTATAATTGGTCTGTGTTAGAAGTATCTTCTTCTGTTTTCATCAATCCAAACACTAAATCGACATATTGCCAGAAGGCGTCATTTCCTTTCAGTTTTGCTACACACTCAGCAGCTGCAGCCTTAGGAAGAGCACCTTGATGAACTACCCAATGACGATAGACCCAAGCCACATTTCCATTTGATTCAGCAACTATTTCTTTCATAGTTCCACTAAATTTCTTACAATAAGGACATTCAAGATCTGAGTATTCAACAATCAATATCGGAGCATCTTTGTTTCCCAATATATGATCTCCTTCCTGATATCCTACAATTTCACCAGTATAAGGTGTCGTAACTTTTCCATCTGTAACTTCAGTAATTAATTTTAAGACAGCTTCTTTTGGATAAGCACCTCTTATCTCGGCTTTTGAACCATTTTTACCTACAATCACACTGTATGGAGTACCTCTCTCATTAGCAGGGACTCCTTTCATTGCTTTTTCAGCATTAGCGTTTGTTGTTTCGCTTAATGTTTGCAGGTTGGTCTCATTCATACATTGAGTAAACTTTTCTTTAGACACTCCAACTTGTTCTGATAATGTTTTTTCTTTCGCGACTTTGTTACCTCCACCATTTGTTAATAAAATACCTACCATAATGAGAACTCCAGCTATGACAATGGCCATAGGTGTTGTAATTTTTTGTTGTTTTGTATCTTCCATTCCGCTATTGTACCATAATTTAATTTTTGAGGTAAAGAATTCTCATATTGAAAAAAACTGAGAATATGGTATACTATAAACATATTATGGATTCGGCTTATACGGCTATATTTTATGTGTTTTCTTTCATTTCTGTCTATGTACAGATATTTTTTTTGATGACTTTTTTGGAGAAAAAGCGACACATTGTTCATAATCCAAATGATTTAGAGCTTGAATATTATCCTACTGTTACGATTTCTGTACCTGTTTATAATGAGGAGAAAACAATTGTAAAAACAGTAAAATCTCTTCTCTCTCTTGATTACCCTAAAGATAAAATTAAAATTTTTATTGTTGATGATGGTAGTCGTGATAATACATGGAATATAGTTCAAGAATTTAAAGATAACCCAAGTGTTATTCTTTGGAAAAAAGAAAATGGGGGAAAACATACTGCTGTTAATTTTGCTCTAGAAAAAACAGATTCAGAATTTTTTGGTTGCTTAGATTCAGATTCTCTTGTCCACCCACAAGCATTAAAACGTATCTTGAAGTATTTTGAAGTTGATGCAAAAACCATGGCGGTCGCCCCTTCGATTATTGTTTATAATCCTAAAAATATTCTTCAATATGCTCAAGGTATAGAGTACGATATGTCTGTTTATACTAAAAAAATGCTCGGTTTTATGGGAGGGATTCACGTAGCTCCAGGACCGTTTTCAATTTTTAGAAAAAGAGTTTTTGATGAATTGGGTCCATACAAGAAAGCCCACAATACTGAAGACCAAGAAATTGCTTTACGTATGCAGGAAAATGGCTACAAAATAGATCATTGTCCTGATGCTTATGTGTATACCAATACTCCTGATTCGGTTGCAAAACTTTACCGCCAGCGTTTGCGATGGATATATGGCTTTATAAAGAATCTTATCGACTACAGGCGCCTATTATTTAAAAAGGAATATGGAACTGTCGCTCTCTTTACTTTGCCGTCTGGACTTGTCTCTATTGTTGGGGTTATATTCCTCTTTGTTAATATCGTTGGTAATATCATTAAGTTTATCTATAATAAGGTGATTCAAATCCAAACAGTTGGTTGGAACAACGTTTTTTCTTTTCACTATCATTTTGATTGGTTTTTCCTCAATACAAAAGCTGTATTGTTCTTATCTATTATTTTGTATATACTAGTTGTTATATCGGTAATGATTGGTAGGAAAATGGCAGAAGGGAAGTCTGGTTTTTCTTTTTCAATCTTTTACTTTATTATTATTTATAGTGTAATAGCACCATTTTGGATGCTAAGGGCGATATATAATGCGATTATATCCAAAGAATCAAGTTGGACATTAGAAATTGATCGTCGCTCAAAAACACAAAATTAAATTTATGCATCAACACGAACCCAATGATTGGAAAAAATATGTTATTGTGCTCTTTATAACTTCAACGATATTTATATCAGGGCTTTGGCTTTCCAATTATTTTAGTAATAAAAAAATAGATCAACTTAAAAATATTGAAGGTAAAATATCTTTGGACTTAATGTCGTCTGAAACTCAATTTTCATTGCTTCAAGAACAATCTTGTCGTGACGTTTCAAGTACAGTTTTGTCATCAGAATTAAATTCTCTTGCCGATAAGATTTCCTACAGTGAAAACAATATTGGTGCCGATGATACTGATGTAGTGAGTCTTAAGAAATATTATTCATTACTTGAAATAAAAGATTATCTATTGATGAAGAAAATCAGAGAACGTTGTGGTGAAAAATCAATCTTTATTCTTTATTTCTATAAAAATGATAATTGTGATGATTGTACAAAACAAGGATATGTTTTGACGAGCCTCAGAGAGAAGTATCCAGAATTACGAGTTTATTCTTTTGATTATAACTTAGATCTGTCGGCTATAAGAACGATGACTTCTATTTATAAAGTTCCAGATGATTTACCAGCCATTGTTATAAATGGCAAAGTATATAGTGGATTTAAAAGTTTGGAGGAGATAGAAAAGACATTTCCAGAGCTCGAAAGTATAAAAGTAGAAGAGCCGGTAAAAGCAAAGACCACCAGTACCGTGAAGGATTTAATTAAGAAAGGGGAGACGGGTCAATAAAATTACAAAATCACAATAATTTAAACTTTTATAATATCATCTCCATAAATTTGAAAATATATCTCGTTACACGTTTTTACAAAACTGATTTCATTGATAGAGTCTGGATTCTTAAGAATTTCATTCATTTGCTCTGCTAATTCATCCAATCTTTTAATTCTGTTTCTATTTTTTTCAGTGATTATATTTCCACAATCTTTATATACTTCTTCATATCTTTTCATATGATAAGGTTTTTCTCTTAGAATATTCTTAAGAAAATTTAAATCTAATTTATAAAAACTAACAATTCCATTAATCTGATTGCTGTAATCACAAGAAACTCCAGTCTTTGGAACTATTTGCTCAACTGTTTTTTTAATTGTTTGCAAATACTCTTGCATATTTTACATTATATCATGCAATTATTTTAGTTCAATATTCTATTTAAATTTATTAAAAATACTTTTATTTATATAAAAGGGAAGTATTGAGCCGGCACGAGGATTCGAACCCCGGACATCCACTTTACAAAAGTGGCGCTCTACCAACTGAGCTATGCCGGCTTATTTATTTTTCAAAACTTTAAAACAAAATTAAGAAACTATACTATTCATGCTCTCTTCTAACCTTTTCTTTAACACGTCTAATCTTTGCTTTGGATTCAAGGACAGCCCTACGAACGAAAGTATATTTTTTAGGATCAGTTATTTCTTTTTCTGTTTTTCTAAAGAAATTATGAACCTTTGGTAATTTTTCTTTTGTTAGCTTTCTTGTCTTTGTAACAACGATAAACCAGTATTTAACAACCATAACTATAATCCATTGGATTATATGTTTTGCTAAATATAGCATAATCTTTTCGATATGTCGAAAATAAACTTCTGGAAGAAGCTTACGAGGGGATATAGCAGGATTTGCTCGTAGAGTTTTTATTTCCCAAGCGCGAAACGATAGCATTATAAATGCCATCGTTATCGCTATTAAGAAAAGTATTATGATTATACCCATATTAATTAATTGATTCGAAAACGAAAGAAGTTAATTTTGCGTTACTGTTTTTTAGTAAATTACCAACTGTTATATCTCCATTTTTAATAAACATTTGATCCATAAGAGTTTGTTCTTTAAAGTATGTAGAAATTTTTCCCTCAAGCATTTTCTTTTTTATCTCTTCGGGCTTATCTGATTCGGCTACTTCTTTTTCAAAAACTTCTATAACTTTCTTTTTATCTTCTTCAGTTATTTCTTCAGACGAAGTGAAGGCTGGCTTCATTGCTGCGATATGCATTGCTATATCACGAGCCAATTCTTTTGTTCCTGATTCTAGGGAAACGATTACAGCACTTTTATTATTGTGAATATAACTACCAATAACAGAACTTGAGATCTCTTCAACTTTTCCAAGCTCTATTTTTTCTCCCATTTTCTGAACAACTTCGTTTATCATGTCTAGTGATTTAGTTTTCATTTCTTCTACTCCTTCGCCAATTGCCATATCGGCTAGTTTATTAGCCAAGTTTACAAAGTCAGCATTCTTAGCTACGAAGTCTGTCTCAGTGTGTAAAACAAGCAATAAGGCTTTGCCATCTTTCTCTCTTACTACAATCATTCCATCTTTTGCATTACGGTCTGATTTCTTCATTGCAATACTACTAGATTTTTTCTTAAGTATTATAAGAGCCTTTTCCATATCTCCCTCTGCCTCTTCTAACGCATTTTTACATTGCATTACAGAAACACCAGTTTTATCTCTTAAATCTTTTACTAATTCAGCTGTTATTTTTATAGACATATTTTTTTAAATTGCCCAAAGAGCATGTTAATTATTTATTTAGTAAGACCATTTGAACCTTTTGTATATGCTTCCTTTATTTTTGACAAGAAGAAAGTGATACTAGAAATTGATGCATCGTTTGCAACAATAGGGAACTCAACTTGTTTTAGATTACAGTCTGTGTTTGATAATGAAATGATAGGCAGATTCATTTTTTGGGCTTCTACAACTGCAATATGTTCTTTTTTAGGATCAACAACAAACATTGCGTCTGGAGTTTTTGTAATACCTGTTAAACCTTGAAAGTTTTTTGTCATATCGTTCATTTCTCTTTCAATTAGAAGTTGTTCTTTTTTTGTATATTTATCAAGACCACCTTTTTCTTTTTGATCACGAAGATCTAGAAGTTTAATAATTCTTTTCTTTATTTCAGGTAAGTTTGTTAATGCACCTCCAACCCAACGTTCAGAAACGTAAGGCATGTTTAAAGAAAGAGCTGTCTCAACGATTTGCTGACGAGCTTCTGGTTTGGTTCCGACAAATAAAATTGTCTTGCCACTTGCTGCCAGTTTTTCAACTGTTTCAAGAGCTTTATTTAAAAGCTCTTCAGTTTTTTCAATATTTATAATATCTACTCCGTTCTTTGTAGTGAAAACATATTGTGATGCTGATGGATGTCTACGACTTTTAGAATATCCATAATGAACGCCTGCTTTAAACATTTCTTCTACTGTATTTTGTGTACTCATATTTTTATGATTAATTAATCTCTTTCGACAGAGATGTGTTTATAATGCTCCGTTTTTAAGCATTCCAGCTTATTTACAAGGGTATTTAAAAATAAAAATCCCTCACGGAACGTAAAAACATAATACCAGAAAAAGCATTATTTTGCAACTCAATATTCTTCTAAATTCTACTAGGCAAGACCTAGTCGGTTTATTTTTAAATATCTATTTTGGGTGGTATAATAAATTTATGGAAAAACCACCAATAGATAATCAAGGTATGAATAAAAAGAAGGATATTCTTGAAAATAGTATTAAAAATAGTGGAATTCTGAAAGTTATTAAAAATTCAAAGATTGGTAAAATTGCTCGGGGAGTCACAACGGCTTCTGCTTTGTTCGTGGGAGCTCAAAATCTAGAAGCTCAAATTTCTAACAGCGAAGGATCTTCAATTGCCAATAAAGATACAGTTGCTTTAAATATTAATAATTCACTCTTACCTGAAGATTATTTAATTCCCAAGAACTATAAGGATTGGAGTTCTGTTCAAAGAAAAATACAAACAGACCCAGAGTCTTTATTAAAAAATAAAATAGATAATATACGACTAAATTTAAATACAGTAGATGGACAAAAAAATGCTGCAAAATATAAAGAGTTTTTAGCTAATCCCGATGCGCAAATAGGGGAAATTAATGAACAAGTTCAAAGAAATAGAGAAATTTACAATAAAATAGATACTGAAGTTTTAAGAATGGCAGAGCAGATTAAAAGTGAAGACTATCTTCATAAATTAATGACCGAATTTAATATTACAGAAGAAGAGGCCAAAAAACATCAATTGGTTAGATTAAGCAATTTATTAAATGGTACATATAGTTTGAGAGATTCTAAACATGAAGACCCACACTTTACGGTAAATTCTTTCAATGGTGGGGGAGTTGAAACTGTAGTTGATAGTAATATCTATACAGCTGATCATGAAATATTGGGGCATAAATCTGTTTATGGTAGAGATGGTATACCTCAATCAACAAAAGATTTATTTATTAATTCATATAATAAAATTGATGAAAATACACCATCTTTTCAAGAATCTATTAAATTTTTCAATGAGAATGAGAAAGACATAAACAAGACCCTGAAGTTTTTAAATGATTACTACGGTAGACCACAAGAACAATATGCTAGAAAGAAAACTCTAGACATGGAGATGGAAAACTTGGGGATAAAAAAATATGGAGACAAGTTTACCCAAGAAACTTTTATAAAACTAATGCAATTTTATAAAGAAGGGAAATTGTCTAAAGAGTCTACACATTTTATTGAAATTACTAAGCCGGAATATTTTGAAAAAATATTTAATGATATATCTCAAACTAATGATTTTGGTAAAACTTATTATCATCCTGGGTGGGATTATAATAACGATCAAAACAATCAAACTTAAACCGACTAGGCAAGACCTAGTCGGTTTTAATATAATTTAACCATTCAAATATTTCTTTTGTAAATAATTTTTTATTTGGAAAATATTTTGGAAAAGACTCTATGTTTAATATATTGTTTTGAATTCTTTTTACGCCTAAGTAGTCAATATAACTTCCGTATTGATAATTATATAAATATTCTATAACGCCCTTTTTATTTTTAACCCCAACTTCTTTCCAGTCTTTTTGTATTATTTTTATTGGGTTTAAATGTATGTATGAAAATAAATACTTTAAATATATTTCATTGTTTAAATGCTGAGATTTGAATTTACCCTCAAATAGCCCACCTGTTCTTTTGTATTTTTTATTATAATACATTACATACGCAGTTGTTAATTTTTGCATAAACTTACTGATACCATTTTCTTCTTTCTGTGTGATAAGTAAGTGAAAATGATTAGACATTAAACAATATGCTCCAATAGATACAATTTGTTCACCTCTTTCAAAATCATAAGGACTTTCTTTTGTGTTTAGTCCAAAAATTCTGAAATTATTTTTAGAATTACATGCGAAGAGGAGACTCATAAAACGAAAATAATCTTCATTATCATGAAAAATTTTCTGTTTACTATTACCACGATTATAGATGTGATAATACTCGTTGTTAGTTAGGTTTATTTTTCTAATAGACATAAATATATTATATACCTAAAAACCGACTAGGCAAGACCTAGTCGGTTTTGTTTTTGACTAGAGGGGGTTTTTAAGGTAATATGGGCAATATATGAAACAATCACATTTGTTCACAAAAACAAAGAAAGAATCACCTGCAGATGAGGTTTCCTTAAACGCAGAGCTTCTCATAAAAGCGGGATTTATAAATAAAGAAATGGCAGGGGTCTATTCTTATTTACCGCTTGGGATTCGAGTTATAAAAAAGATTGAAAATATCATCAGGCAAGAGATGAATGCTATTGGTGGGCAAGAAATGAAAACCTCAATATTCCAAAATAAAGAAATTTGGGAAAAATCTGGTAGATGGAGTGATGAAGTGGTGGATAATTGGTTTAAAACAAAATTAAAAAATGGAGGAGAAGTTGGTTTGTCTTTTACCAACGAAGAAGCGCATGCCAATATTTTAAAACAATACATAAATTCTTATAAAGATTTACCAATATATTCTTATGATTTTAAAGATATTTTTAGAAATGAAACTAGAAGTAAATCTGGAATTTTAAGAGGTAGAGAATTTTATTGGAAAGCTTTGTATTCTTTTTCAAAAAACGACGAAGAACACAAAGAATTTTACGAACGTGCAAAACTTGCTTATAAAAATATATTTAATAGAGTTGGCATAGGGCATTTGACCTATTTAACTTTTGCTTCTGGTGGAACTTTTTCAAAATTCTCTCATGAATTTCAGACCTTAACTGGAGCTGGGGAGGATACTATTTATATTGATGAAAATAAGGGCATCGCGATTAATCAGGAAGTCTATAACGATGAGGTTCTTGAGAGTTTAGGAGTGAAGAAAGAAGATTTAGTTGAAAAAAGAGCAATAGAAGTAGGGAATATTTTTCCACTCGGAACAAAATTTTCAGCCCCTTTTGATTTAAAATATAAAAATGAGGCAGGAGAAGAAAAGTTGGTGGTCATGGGTAGTTATGGTATTGGGCTTGGAAGACTAATGGGAACTATTGTTGAAGTTCTTTCGGATGATAAAGGAATTATTTGGCCCGAAGCAGTCTCTCCATTCAAGATTCATTTACTTTCTCTTGGTAACGATGAAAAAACAATAAACGAAGCCGATAGTATTTATTCTGATTTAACCTCAAAAGGAATTGAAGTTTTATATGATGACAGAAACGATGTAAGTGCCGGTGAAAAGTTTGCTGATTCTGATCTGATCGGTATTCCTTATCGTGTTGTTGTTTCAAAAAGAAGTCTTGAGAATGGTGGTCTTGAATTAAAGAAACGAACGGAAGAAAAAGGGCAAGTCGTTCCCAAAGATAAACTTTTAAGTATTTTGCTAGAATCTAGCAACTAGAAACTAGAATCTAATTTTTTTATGTTTAAAAATTTCTACAAAATGTTTTCAAATGATATAGGTATCGACCTAGGCACAGCAAATACGCTCGTGTATCTAAAAGGGCACGGAATCGTTATAAATGAACCAAGTGTAGTTGTTGTCAATCAAAAAACCGGCCAGATTGTAGCGGTTGGAGCAGAAGCAAAGCAAATGCTTGGCCGTACCCCAGGGCACATTCGTGCTGTCAGACCTATTGTTGATGGAGTTATTTCTGACTTTGAAGTTACTGAAGAAATGCTTTCTTATTTAATAAATAAAACAGAAAAAATCTCTAAAAAATTTATTCGACCAAGAGTTATTGTTGGAGTTCCCACAGGAATCACAAACGTAGAGATACGAGCCGTAGAAGATGCCGCTCGTTCAGCTGGAGCTCGTGAAGTTTATATTATTGAAGAACCAATGTCTGCGGCTATCGGTATACGTCTCCCAGTCAAAGAAGCCATCGGGTCAGTTATTGTTGATATTGGAGGTGGAACTACAGATGTCGCGGTTATATCTTTGTCTGGTGTTGTCTGTTCAAAAAATTTAAAAATCGCTGGAGATTTATTGAATACAAATATTGCGAATTACATGAAAGATGAATTTAAACTTTTGATTGGAGAGCGAACCGCTGAAAATATTAAAATCGCCATAGGAGGGGTTATTGAAGAAGCTCCAATGGAAGCAGAAGTAAGAGGTAGAGATTTGGTTACAGGCTTACCTCGGCAAGTTATAGTTACAGACTCTGATATACGCGAAGCTATCATGCCTTCGGTTCTTAGTTTAGTTGATGGTATTAAAGAAGTTCTTGAAACAACTCCGCCTGAACTTCTTTCCGATATTATTCACAGAGGATTGGTCCTCTCTGGTGGAGGTGCATTACTTAAAGGATTAGATGTGATGATTCAGAATGCAATTAAAATACCGATCTATGTAGCAGAAGATCCTTTAACTGCGGTTGCTCGAGGTACAGGAGTGATATTAGACGACTTTGATTCATTTAAAGAAGTTTTATTAAATACAGATGATACATCAGTTCCAAGATAAAAAACAAATAGTAAAAAGAAAAAAAACAATCAGAACCGCAATTGCTGTTTTTGTTTTTTTTATTCTTGCTGTTTTAGGAATTTTATCATGGTCAGAAAGGCCACTATATTTTATAGGTAATCCTATTTGGAAAATTGAAAAATCAATATCTGATGGCTTTTATAATATGAACTATTTTTTTAGAACGAAAGCTTCTATCACAAAAGAAAATCATAATTTAATAGAAGAAATTTCTAATATTAGATTAACTATGATTGATTATCAAATTTTAAAGAAAGAAAATGATGATCTTAAAGAGTTATTAGGAAGAATTCCTATGAAAAATAATTTTGTCTTAGGTAATATTTTAACGAAACCAAATCAGTCACCTTATGATACTATCATTATAGATATTGGGAAAAATATGAATATTAAAGAAGGTGATTTAGTTTATGCCAATGGCAATATACCAATTGGTAAGATTTCTGAAATATATGAAAAAGCATCTTTAGTTTCACTTTATTCAAATCCGGGACAAAAAACAGAAGGGTTTATAGATATTTCAAATGCTAGTGTTATGCTTACTGGTCGTGGAGGGGGAAATTTTGAAATGATTATACCTATTGAATTGTCGGTAGAGAGAGGAGTTATAGTTTATCTCCCTGGGGGTACTTCTTTGGTTATAGCGATAGTAGATGAAATAATTTCAAAACCATCAGATCCATTTAAAAAAGTTATTCTTAGTTCTCCTGTAAATATTCAAAATCTAAAATGGGTAGAAGTGAAAATAAACTAATGAATATTTTTAATTTTAAAATTGAAAAGAAAATTCCTGATTTTTTAGGAAGGGCGGGAGTACTTACAACCCCACATGGAGAAATTTTGACCCCGTCTTTTGTGGTAGTTGGAACTAAGGGGACCGTGAAAGCATTAACCCCAGAGCAAACAAAAGATTTAGGAGCACAAGTTGTTTTGGCAAATACTTATCATTTATATTTACAACCCGGTGATGAACTTGTTCATGAAGCAGGAGGTTTGCATAAGTTTATGAATTGGAAGGGACCAATGATGACTGATTCGGGAGGATTCCAAGTTTTTTCTTTAGGGGTAGCGTATGGAAAAGAAATTTCTAAAGTTGTATCTATCACTGATCCGAGTTTATTGATATCAGAGCGTTCGAGTGTCAATGATGGAGTACCTCGACTTGCGACAATAGGAAACGATGGAGTTTCTTTCCGTTCTCACATAGATGGATCACTTCATTATATTACTCCAGAGAAATCGATTGAGATACAGCACAATTTGGGTGCGGATATTATTTTTGCATTCGATGAATGTACTTCACCGACAGAGACCGAAACATACCAAGAAGAAGCTCTTTCTCGAACGCACGCTTGGGCGAAGAGAAGTTTAGAAAAACATTTACAATTAGAATCTAAAAAAGCGGAGGATGTTGCTAATGAAAATCGTAGGTGTGGGCGCGCGCCGAATCCGAATGATGAGGTAGGGATAAGCGATTTTCAGGAGCAATATCCTTCGCTTTTAAAACCTCAGGCTCTGTTTGGCATTGTCCAAGGTGGGCGTTCAGAAATTCTTCGCAAAAAATCTGCAAAAGTAATCGGAGCTATGGATTTTGATGGTTTTGGTATAGGTGGTTCATTTGCAAAAGAAGATATGTCGAATGCCGTGAAATGGGTAAATGAAATTTTACCAGAAGAAAAACCTCGTCACTTACTTGGAATCGGAGAACCAGAAGATTTATTTATGGGAGTAGAAAATGGAGTGGATCTTTTTGATTGTGTTGGACCAACCCGTATTGCTCGCAATGGAACACTTTTTACAAAAAACGGAAAGATAAATATTTTAAATGCGGGGTTTGTAAAAGATTTTGGAGTTATTGATGAAGGCTGTGAATGTGAGACTTGCAAAAATTACACGAGAGCTTATTTGTCACATTTATTCCGTGCCAAGGAAATGCTCGGGGCAATGCTTGCTTCAATACATAATGTGTATTTTATAAATAAACTTGTATCAGATATGCGTCAAAGTATATTGGAGGATAGATTTTTTGAATTTAAAGGGGAATTTTTAACAGGATATTTAAAATAATACAAACCCCTCCCAACCTCCCCTTATCAGGGGAGGAGGAAATGCAAATACATTAAAATAGTTATATAATTAATATTATGAAAGATTATCGAGGAACTATAATTGAAGAAAGTTTGGACAATAAAGATGTATTAAATAAAATGCAAATTTTGAGCACGAAAGTTGAAGGTATTACGGATAAACATAAAACTCCCTGGCTTAAACAATGGACGCTACACTTTGCCCTGATTCCTGAAAGTGAAGCAGAAAATATTGCATTAGAAATAAGCAAATCTTTCGATAAAGAACATACTAGCTGGTATGCTGATTATCGAAATAAAACTCATCATTATATTATCTTCCCAAATAAAATTTTTTATATAAAAAGAGATAATATAGAACAATATAATCAAGCAAAAAAATATGGGCTTTCACTTGGTATTCCAGATTACCAAGTAGATTTTCATCCTAATATTAAGGAATGGGAAAGATAATTTTTTGTGTATGAAATTTGTTTTATATAATAAAAAATTAGTTTCTAGAGCTAGAGAATTAAGAAAAGAGAGAACAGAAGCAGAAATTATATTTTGGAATAAAGTTTTGAAAAATAAAGAAGTAATAAATTATAAATTTACTCAACAAAAACCTCTTGGAGATTTTATTGCTGATTTTTATTGTTCTAAACTTTTATTAGTTGTTGAAATCGATGGAGGAATACATAATGAACTAAAAGAAAGAGACAAAGAAAGGTCTGAGATTCTTTTTTACAAATATGATATAAAGGTGATTAGATACGAAAATAATGATGTATTGAATGATATTGAAAAAGTAATTAATATGTTTAAAAATGAAGTTAAACAAAGAGAATATTATTTAAAATTAGGTGGAATTTAAAGTCCCCCTGATAAGGGGGATTTAGGGGGTTTGTATTAATAAATATGCCAGATAAGATTTTTAAACTGAAAAGTAACTATAAACCAGATGGGGATCAACCCAAGGCTATTTCAGAATTGCTTACTGGGCTTAAAAAAGGAATGCATAAGCAAACTCTTCTTGGTGCTACTGGAACAGGTAAAACTTTTACAATTGCAAATGTTATCGAAAAGTGGAACAAACCAACTCTTGTGATAGCTCACAATAAAACTCTAGCAGCTCAGCTTGCTCAAGAATTTAGAGAATTTTTCCCCGATGCAGCAGTGCACTATTTTGTTTCATATTATGATTACTATCAACCCGAGGCTTATATGCCAACGACCGATACTTATATTGAAAAAGATGCTCAAATAAACAAAGAGATCGATCGTCTTCGTCATGCTACAACACAATCATTGTTAACCCGCTCGGATGTAATTATTGTCGCTTCGGTTTCTTGTATTTATGGTTTAGGTTCTCCTGAAGAATATGAAAAAGTAAATTTGAAGTTAGAAGTTGAAATGAAGTTTGATCGTTTAGAGTTAATGAAGAAATTGGTGGCGATTCACTTTGAACGTACAAATGCCGATATTACTCCAGGAACTTTTCGATCAATTGGGCAGAAGGTAGAAGTGATGCCAATATCAGAAACTTTTATTTATCAAATAGAATTTGCTGGAGGAAAAATTTCTCGAATTGCAAAAGTTGATCCAGTTTCTTCTCATATTATTAAGGAAGAAAATAATATTTTTCTTTTTCCAGCTAAGCATTTTATTACAGATAGTGAACATCTAAAAACAGCAATAAAAAATATTAAGATAGAGCTTGCGACTCAACTAAAAAAATTTGAAAAAGAGGGTAAGTTACTTGAAGCTGAAAGAATAAAAAGAAGAACAAGTTATGATTTAGCAATGATAAAAGAGATAGGTTATTGCAACGGCATAGAAAATTATTCCAGACTGATGTCGGGGAAAAAAGAAGGGGAACCACCAGAAACACTCCTTTCGTATTTTAAAAATGACTTTTTAACTATTATCGATGAATCACACGTAACCCTTCCTCAATTGGGGGGAATGTTTGCTGGTGATGCGTCGAGAAAAAATACTCTCATTGAATTTGGTTTTCGTCTTCCTTCAGCTCGAGATAATCGCCCACTTAAGATAAACGAATTTGAAGAAAGAGTTGGACAAACAATATATGTCTCAGCAACTCCAAGTGAAAAAGAAAAGGGAATGAGTAACCAAATAGTAGAGCAAATTATTCGCCCAACTGGATTGATTGACCCTGATGTTATAGTTAGGCCTGTTTCTGCTTCCACAAAGGAGGAACTCTTTGCGAGGTCTTCGGATGAGGGAGGACGAGGAGACAGACCATCGCAAAGAGTTCCTCCTTTGTTACAGCAATATCCTGGTCAAATTCAAGATTTTATAGTTGAGGCAGAAAAAACAATCAAAAAAGGTTTCCGAGTTATTGCCACAACTCTAACAAAAAAAATGGCAGAAGATTTATCTATCTACTTAAAAGATGAAGGCATAAAGGCCGAGTATTTACATAGTGAAATAAAAACAATTGAAAGAATTCAAATCCTAACTTCTTTTCGAAAAGGGGAGATTGATATTTTAGTAGGAGTGAATCTTCTTCGTGAAGGTTTGGATTTACCGGAGCTTGCGCTCATTGGAATTCTCGATGCAGACAAGGCTGGATTTTTGCGTTCAGAAACTTCGCTCATTCAAACTATTGGCCGAGCCGCTCGCAACGTAGAAGGGAGAGTTATTTTATATGCAGATGTTATGAACGATGCCTTAAATAATGCAATCAGGGAGACAAATCGCCGTCGCGATATTCAGATTGCCTATAACAAAAAGAATCATATTACTCCCCAAACTATTATTAAAAAAATTAATGACATTACAGAAGAGCTTGAAAATAAACATGAGAAAGCCGTCGGAGCTGAACTTGATTTAGATGTTGAATTATTTAAAAAAGCCTTTGCCAAAGTCGCCTCCTCGGCGACCCGCCGAAAAGGCGGGACTGAAAAAGAAATAATAAAGAATCTGCTTCTTTCAGATGAAGACAGGAATAAGAATATTTATGAAAAAATCATAAAGATAAAAGAAAAAGAAATGAATAAAGCAGTGAAAGAGCTTGATTTTGAAACGGCTGCGATATTACGCGATGAAATTATTGTATTAAAAGGCAAAATAGAGATTAAAAAGGAAAAGTGATATACTTAGATTATGAAAAAAAATCTTACAATTATTGTATTTTTAATAATTGCACTTGTTGCAATTGGTCTTATTTTTAGAAATTCAAAATCAAACAATGAAATACCCAAAGGAGAAGAATCAGTCATTACGACAGAAGATGCTATTGTTGCTGAATCATTTGAAACAAAAGTTTTAAATCCCGATGATCTATATGTAACTTTTGATGTGAAGTATCCTTCTTTTATAAAAGCTGATGATAGTTTTAATACAAGTATTGAAAATTTAGTAAAAACAAAAATGGATGAGCATTTAAAAGCAAGTCAAGAATATTGGCAGGCACGTCTAGATACACAAATAAAAGGAGATAATATTTCAAAAGTTCCAAGTAAGGAAGATAAATTATCTTTTTTCTCTGATTTTAATATAGTTCAAAGTAATTCGATTTATATAAGTTTTGTCCTGAAATATGGTGGATTTAGTGGGGGAGCACACGGATACGAAACAGAAACTTCTTTCAATTATGATATGTCTTTGAAGAAGATTGTAATGTTAGATTCTTTGTTCCCAAATGATTCAAAATATCTTACCACCATATCAAATATATCTCGCGAGTCTTTAAAAAAACAATTTGCAACTATGAGTGACGAAGACAAGGCCAATTCAACTCCCGAGGCAGTTCAAGAATATATTGATAATATGGTCTCAATGATTGAGAGTGGTACTGAGCCAAAAATTGAAAATTTTAGTGTCTTTACTTTCACGGATGATAAAGTAAAAATATATTTTGCCGAATATCAAGTCGGTCCATATGTGATAGGAATGCCAGAAGTGGAGATTAATAGAAAATAAAATTTAATAAAATTAGAAATTATTTCAAATATTATATCTATTATATTAGATGTTTGAATTTCTAGTAATTTACGCATATGCATAAATTACTAGAAATTCGTGAACAAATAGTCCAAGAATTTTTATATAATATCATAAAAAAGCATAAATGTCAAGGTTAATATAAACTCTAATTATGTTAATATTTACCTAGTTAAATATAGACATACCCCCACGTAGAGCACTATGGAGGGCGTTTGTGTTTAAAATATGTAATTGTTGGAAGTCCGACTTCCAACAATAAAATAATATGATAAAAAAAGATGAAAATTCAAACGGGGCAAGAATTATAATAAAAGGAGCCCGAACCCACAATTTAAAGAATATCAATGTGGAAATGCCACGAAATAAGATGGTGGTTATTACTGGTATGTCAGGATCAGGAAAATCATCACTTGCTTTTGATACTATTTTTGCCGAAGGACAACGTCGTTATGTTGAGTCACTTTCTGCTTATGCTCGTCAGTTTTTAAATCAAATGCCAAAGCCAGATGTTGACGAGATTACAGGTCTTTCTCCTGCGATTTCAATTGACCAAAAATCCCGCTCAAATAATCCTCGTTCGACAGTGGCAACTATCACAGAGATATACGATTATCTCCGTGTTCTTTATGCTCGTATTGGGCACCCTCATTGCCCAGAGTGTGGAGATGAAATAAAAAAACTTTCAAATGAAGAAATAATAAATTTTGCGCTCGAAAAGATAAAAGAATTTCGAAAACCTGCCCGTCCTCACAAGAAAGCAGGCGGGGATTCTAAAAAAAAGAAAGTCATGGGGCTAAATCAATCTGAAGGATTGAACGCCCGAACTTCACATCGTGAAGTTTTAGGGGTGGAATGGGATGAAACCCCTATCTCCATATTGTCACCAGTTGTACGTGGACGAAAAGGAGAGTACTATCAATTACTTTATGATTTACTCAATAAAGGTTTTACTGAAGTACGAATGGACGGAAATATTAAAAAATTAAGAGAAAGAATTGATATTTCTAAAACTAAAAAACACGACATAGAAGTTATTGTTGATACTTTTCAAATTCATGAATTTTTTTCTAGAGGTGCATCTGTTTCAAATGGAAAAGATTCTGTAAATTCAGATGCTCGGATGCGATTATCAGAAGCTGTAGAAAGAGCACTTATTGAATCAGATGGTTTGGTAATTATAAAAATAAATGAAGAGGAATTTTTAATGTCTTCAAAATTCTCTTGCCCACGTGATGGTTTTGCTTTTCCAGAAATAGAACCAAGACTTTTTTCCTTCAATTCTCCTTATGGTGCATGTCCAACTTGTAATGGTTTGGGAACAAAATATTTTGGAGGCACAGAAGTTTGTGATGATTGTAAGGGGGCACGACTTAGAAATGAAGCCCTAAATGTATTCTTAGGTGTAACTAAAGCCCGTTTAAATATTGTTGATCTTACTCATTTATCTATAAATGATGTTGCTGATTATTTTATTGAGCTTCAATTAAATGAACAAGAGAAAGAAATTTCGAAAGTAATAATTAAAGAAATAGAATCCAGAATTCAATTTTTACTAAACGTCGGATTAAATTATTTATCGCTCGATAGAAAAGCAAATACTTTATCGGGAGGTGAAGCACAGCGTATTCGATTAGCAAGTCAGCTAGGTTCACGGTTAGTTGGAGCTCTATATGTTCTCGATGAGCCAACAATAGGTCTACACCAACGTGACAATGATCGCCTAATCAAAACACTCGAGAATCTTCGTGATTTGGGGAATACTATCATTGTTGTTGAACACGATGAAGATACTATTTATGCCTCAGATTATATTATTGATATTGGGCCAAAGGCTGGAGTTCACGGTGGGGAAGTTATTGTTTCTGATTATTTACAAAAATTATTGGATGCTTCGACAAATTCTTCAAAATCTAGAACTTTGGGTTATTTGCGAAATGAATTACGAATTGAAATTCCTGAAAAAAGACGAACTCAAGACAAGGGATCATTGAAAATAGTTGGCGGTAAAGTATTCAATATCAAAAATATGAATGTTGAAGTTCCTCTAGGTAAATTGGTTACAATTACTGGGGTTTCTGGCTCTGGTAAAAGTTCTTTAATGTACGAAATTCTTCACAAAAATCTTCAAGGGAGATATGAACGCAAATACAGAACTGCCACAGTTTTTAACTGTGCATCATTTACTGGTACAGAATACTTGTCTCGTGTAATTCTTATTGATCAATCTCCAATCGGACGTACCCCTCGTTCAAATATTTCAACCTATACAGGAAGTTTTACATTTATTCGAGAGCTTTTTGCAAGTACAGAAGAAGCACGTCTACGCGGGTGGAAATCAAATCGATTTTCTTTTAATGTAAAAGGTGGGCGCTGTGAAGCTTGTGAGGGTAACGGTGAGATAGCTGTTGAGATGCATTTCTTGCCGACAGTTTATGTGACTTGTGATGTCTGTAACGGAAAGAGATTCGACAAAGAAACACTTACTATAAAATATAAAAAGAAAAATATTTATGAAGTTTTACAAATGACAGTAGAAGAAAGTTTGGATTTTTTTGAGGATATTCCAAATGTTTACGACAGAGTCAAAGCTTTAATGGATGTAGGTTTAGGGTACATAAAGCTTGGACAATCCGCTACCACTTTATCTGGTGGTGAGGCACAACGTGTTAAAATATCTTCTGAGCTATATAGGCCACACCTAGAAAAGACAATTTATCTTTTAGATGAACCAACTGTCGGGCTTCATTATGATGATGTTTCTAAACTTCTTGATGTATTAAATAAATTGGTAAATAAAGGAAACTCTGTTGTTCTTATTGAACACAATATGGATATAATTAAAAACTCTGATTATATTATTGATATTGGGCCAGAAGGGGGATTGGGTGGTGGAAATATTGTAGCTCGTGGGACTCCTGAGGAAGTAGCAAACACGCAAGCGAGTTACACAGGTAAGTATTTGAAAAAAGTTTTGAGGAAAAAATAAAATTCGTTTTTAATTTATGAATAGTCAAGAATTTAAAAAAATAAAATTACCTAAAAAGCCTGGTGTTTATTTCTTTTATAAAGGAAAGGAGATTATTTATATTGGCAAAGCGACTTCACTAAGAGACAGAGTAAAAAGTTATTTTGGAAAAGATTTAATTGTCACTCGAGGATCATTACTTTTTGATATGGTAACTCAATCCACTTCCATTAAATGGAAAGAGACTGACAGTGTTCTTGAAGCGCTCATTCTTGAAGCAAATCTAATTAAAAAATATCAACCAAAATATAATACAAAAGAGAAAGACAATAAAAGTTTTAATTATGTTTGTATAACAAATGAAGAATTACCAAAAGTTTTAGTTGTTAGAGGTAGGAATTTGAATAAAGAAAAATATCAATCTGTTTTTGGCCCATTCCCAAATGGTATGCAATTAAAAGAAGCGATGAAAATAATTCGCCCCATCTTCCCGTATATAGACGATCAATCAAGTAAAAGAAACAATAAAGAATTCTATAAACAGCTTGGCTTGATTCCTTTAATAGGAATAACTTCGCAGAAAATTCCTTTTCAAAAGGTCCTCGGATCTCCTCACCGAATTCTCTTGGAAGCTCGGCCAGACCATTTTAAAAAGGAATTTTCTGCTTCGTTGCTAGAATATAAAAATAATATAAAAAATCTAAAATTATTTTTTGAGGGAAAGAAAAAAAGTATAATAATAAATTTAAAAAAAGAAATGCTTTCTTTTGCCAAGAAAAAAGAATTTGAAAAAGCAAATATTATTAAAAAAAGAATTTTTGCTATTAATCATATAAATGATGTGGCTTTAATAAAAGAAGACAATCTGGCTCCACAGAACCGTGAAAATTTTTCTGTCTTTACCCCAAAGGGGCACTACGCCGATAAAAATTTTCACGGTTCTGTTTCGCCAATATTTCGCATTGAGGCTTATGACATTGCTCACTTAGGAGGGAAAAATATGGTTGGAGTAATGACCGTTATAGAAGACGAAGAATTGGTAAAAAATGAATATAAGAAGTTTATAATTCGCACCCAGATGGGCTCAAATGATACAGGAGCCCTCGAAGAAGTGCTCTCTAGACGATTTCGGCATACAGAGTGGGTTTTGCCAAATTTGATTGTTATGGATGGAAGTACAGCTCAAGTCAATATTGCAAAGTCAGTTTTGAATAGATATCAATTTAAAATCCCAGTTGTTTCTGTGGTTAAGGATGATAAACATAAAGCTAAAGCCATAATGGGTGATGAAGCATTGATTAAAAAATACAAAAAACAAATTCTTTTATTAAACAGTGAGTCTCATCGATTTGCAATAACTTTTCACAAACAACGACGTAATAAAAATTTTCTGATATAATTACAATATGATTAAAGTTGGAGTTATTCGTGGAGGAATAAGTGGAGAGTACGAAGTGTCACTTGCGAGTGGGGCTCAGGTTCTTTCTCATTTGAGAAGTGATATTTTAAAAGATAAATACCATGCTATTGATATATTTATTGATCGAGATGGAGTTTGGCATACAAATGGGATTCCAACAACTATAGATAAAATTGCTCGTAAGGTTGATGTTATCGTGAATGCACTCCATGGCGACTATGGAGAAGATGGAAAGGTTCAACAAGAATTAGAACAATGGAATATTCCTTATACTGGTTCAGGACCTTTTGCTTCAGCGATAGGTTATAATAAATATTTAGCAAAACAAGAATTTGAAAAACTAGGAATTAAAACCCCAAAACATATCCTTTTCCCCGTGTATCAAGATGATTTTGATGGGCCAAAAGACAGATATGCAGAAAAAAAAGCTCGTGAAGTTTGGGAGAAAATGGCTCCTCCTTGGATAGTAAAACCACTTACGGGCGGTTCTTCGATGGGTGTTCACGTTTGTAAAACTTTTCAAGATTTAGTTGATGCTTTTGAAGAAGGAATGGATCAAAAAGTTAGTGTGCTTGTAGAAGAATTTATAAAAGGTAAAGAAGCTACTGTTGGGGTTATAAATAATTTTAGAGGTAAAAATGTTTACACTCTTCCGCCTATTGAAATCAGAATACCAAAGACAAGTACTTTTTTTGATAACGACGTTAAATACAACGGTCAATCACAAGAAATTTGTCCTGGTAATTTCACTGAAGAAGAAAAAAAAGAATTAGAAAGTTTAACTGCCCTTATTCACACTGGACTTAATCTTAGTCATTATTCACGGAGTGATTTTATTATTCATCCTAAAAAGGGGATATATGCGCTTGAAGTGAATACTCTTCCAGGTCTTACTGGAGAATCTTTAATGCCAAAAGCACTAACTGCAGTAGGATCAAACTTACCAGAATTTATAGAACATATTATAAAATTAGCACGAGAGAGGAGGTGATTATTGTTAACAAAGTATTGCTTTTTTACACAATTGTGATATAATAATACTTATATATTATGAAAAAATTTTTAGAAAAAATTGTTCATACAATAATCCCTCATAAAAAAAATGGTAATATTCCACATATTCTACAAGAAGAATTTGTGATTGTTTTGATTATTTTTATTGGAACATTGTTTTATTTTAATCAAAATAATTTTAACTTATTAAAAAATTTAAACTTAACAGCGACGGTTTACCCAGCAGTGCTTGCAGATCTTACAAACCAAGATCGGGTGAATTCTGGAGTAAGTAGACTCGCATGGAATACAACCTTAGAAAAAGCTGCAAAAATGAAAGCAGAAGACATGGTTCAAAATGGATATTTTGCACACACAAGTCCATCCGGAGTCACCCCGTGGTTTTGGTTAAAAGAAACTAATTATAATTTTATTTATGCTGGAGAAAACCTAGCCATTGATTTTACAGAGTCTGTAAATGTAGAAAACGCATGGCTCAATTCTCCTAAACACAGAGAAAATGTATTAAATTCAAACTTTACAGAAATAGGTATTGCAACAGCTGAAGGTATCTTTGAAGGTAAAAACACCACTTTTATTGTTGAATTTTTTGGAAGTCCTTCGATGGATAAAATAGAAGAGATTCCTGTAATTAAAAAAGAAGTGGTTATTGGTAAAATAGATAAGATAGTTACTCCAAGTGTTGCTGGAGCTTCTACTGAAAATAGTGCGGAAGAAAATAATATAAAAATAATTGAATCAACAGAGGAGCTTATTATTATAAAAAATAAAAATGTACAAGAGAATATAATTTCAACAATCCCAAGTGATACAGAAATTAAACCGATGTCTACTTGGTATGAGCGTTTCATTGTAAGTCCTATCAATGTAATATTAATAATCTACAAAATTATTCTTGGTCTCATTTTAATCTCTACACTACTTTTGCTTTCTAAAAGATATCAAAAACATCACGCCAAACATCTAGTAATGAGTGCAATTTTGATTATACTAGTTACAATTTTATTGATTTTTGTATCTGCGAAATAAATATTAAATAACTTTCTCTTTCTTATTTCGAAAAATATTAATAATATAGAACATATATCTAGTCCCATTTTTTGATAAATTAAATAGGATTGATATTGTAAACAATAATATCGCAATTTTTGTGCTGTAAAAAGCTACAACGATTGATACGAGGGCTGATATTATGGGAAACAATATGTGCATATTTGCATGTTCATTTTCAATATTAGTGAATGGGGTGTTTTCTATTGTTTCAGATTTAATTGCATATTGTCTCATTTTATATAATGAGATTCCAATTAAAATAATATTTAAAGCAAAAAATATAACTCCAGTTTTAGAGTAGATATGTCTACCAAGGAAATCAGAAGAGAATGGAACTAAAGCTACGAGAAATAGAAAGATGCCACTTAAATTAGTAAACTGAACATCAATATTTTTAGCAAGGACAGATGCTATTATGTGGTGAGATCTCCAATATGTAAATAAAAGAGAAAAACTTAACATGTAACTCAACAGCAATGGATAAATATTAATTAATGAATTTATAAGTGTTTGTTCGCTTACAACTCCTGCGTAAATTGGTACACGTATTTCAAATACTAAAATAGTCATAACGATAGCAAATATGCCATCAGACAATTGATCTAATCTTGATTGTTTCATTTTTTTATTATATCAATAAATGAGGAGCACAAGCAAATGAATATCAATTTATTTGCTTGATGTCCGAACGCCATTGATATATCGTACTCGATATATCACATCATAAAGATAATTAGGAAGATTTATAATTTTTGTTATAATAATTAAATTATGTATATTATTTATGCTTTATTGGGTGCAGTTATGGCAAGTGCTGGAACTATATTTGCTAAACTTGGATTAAAGGGTGTTGATGCCAATTTGCTTACTGCTATTCGTGGTATTGTAATGGCTCTTATTGTCTCTATAGCAGCTTTATCCTTTGGTAAGTTATCAATGACGGCATTACACTCACTTTCTCAGAAACAGTGGATTTTTGTCATTTTATCAGCTTTAGGAGGGGCGTTATCTTGGCTTTTCTTTTATCAAGCTCTTTCAGTCGGTCCTACCGTTGCGGTTACGGTCATAGACAAATTATCGATTGTTATCACTGCCATTTTAGCTACCATTATTTTATCAGAAGGTCTAACTCTCCAAATGGGAATTGGTCTTGGTTTTGTATTTTTGGGAACATTATTAGTCGCAATTCCTTGGGAGAAGATTCAAAAGTTTTTTAATTAATAATAAAATATATTATGGAAGGAAATAAAAAAATAGAAGCAGTACAAGTTTCCACTGAAAAGGAAGTAACACCACTTGAGCAATCTAATTTAGAAGAAAATAAAGATTTAAAAATAGAAAATTTAGAGTTAAAAAAGAAATTAGAAACTGCAAATAAATTACTTCATTTGGTTGGTCATGATTTAAGAGGGCCAATAGGAACAGCAAATGAAATGGTAAAGTTTTATATAGAAGATTTTTCGGAATTAAGTGACAAAGAAAAATTAAATGGAATGACGTTATTGTCCAATGATTTTAATAAAATATATAGATTAACTGTAGATTTAATAGAATTTGCATATTATCAGAATAATGAAATAAAACCTATAATATCAGAATTAAACTTATTAGAACAAATCGAAATTTCTATTGATTCTCTTTTAGATATCGCAAAACAAAAACAGATAACTTTTAATCTGAATGGTACAAATGAAGAGGCTAAAGTATTAGCTGATTCAAAAATGTTACAAATTATTATAAGAAATTTGTCTGCAAATGCTATTAAATTTACAAACCCTGGAGGAAATATTTTTATTACAAGTCAGAAAGTAAAGGATAATATTGAAATATCAGTTATAGATGATGGGATTGGATTATCTGAAAAGGAAATGGATAAACTTTTTGATAAAATAGGAGAAAGTAAATCGGGAACAAACAAAGAAAAAGGAACAGGCTTTGGTCTTCATTTTTGTAAAGAACTTGTTGATGAGATGGGTGGAACTATAAGAGTAGAAAGTGTCGAAGGACATGGTGCCAAATTTACAGTTTCGTTGCCGGCGGCTAAGGAATAAAATGGAAAATAAAAAAACATTAAATGGGTGATATATAGGGTTATTAATGCTTTTGATTGGAGTTGTAATTATTATATTTATAGTAGTTCGAACCGATTTATTTAGTGGTCAGAAAGATAAGAAGAACATGATTGAATAGGGGAATGATTATAATGACCAAGCTAGAGAAGCGAAAGATATGCTAGAGAAAAGTAATCAAAGAACGGTGGAGGAATAGGGTGGTTTAATATTAAAAAAGCCTGCATTTTATTGCAGGCTTTTAATTATGTTTTCAAAATTTACTTTATTTGATAAGGTCGGCAAATTTTTGCCTTTAATGTCCAAAAACTAACTCTGAACTTTTTGACAGTTTCATTTCCATCGAAAGTTTTTGGTAAGTTATCTAAATTAACCTTAGATTCTGTTTTTGTGTAATTCAGAAGCAAATACTCTTGATACAACTCTTGCTTGGTCTTTTCCTTTTTTGTTTCATTCTCTTCATTTGCTTTAATTTTCTCTTGTCTTTTTTTTGAGTAACCTGTAATAATATATATTACAATTAATGCAAGGATAATGATTGAGATGAATATAAAAGCGACTGTAATTATAATAGCACTGCCGTTTTTACCAGGTCCATTTAGAATCACAAAAACTAAAGATATAATCCAGAGCACAAATACAGTGATTAAAAAGATTGCCGTTCCAACTTCCTGTTTTTCTTTTTTGCTTTCAAAAAAGCGAGTAACAAGAGCTAAATTAATAAGAATAGCAAACATGGAAATCAAAGCAACAAATATAAGCATTCTATCCCCACTAATTTCAAATAAATGGTTTGAAACCAAAACCAAACGGTAAATGATTCCTAAACCTAAAACTGCCATAAGTGGAGAAATAAACATTCTTTTTCCATACGAGTAGTAGCCTTTTTTCTTATATCCGCTGTATAAACGTAAGTATTTGTAGTTCCATGCTTCTGCTCTTATGTCCAAAGTAGCATTTGATGCCTTGTAGAATGTATTTTTGATGTTACTCCACCAATGACTCAGAGATATTGGGCAATATCCGCAAAAGAATAATATTGGAGGAGCAACAATCATATAAACAATGTAAAGCAAGAAAGCAACTCCTTTGAGAATTTGCCACAAGATAAAAAATGGCAATTTAGGTATAGCCAGTATAACTTGCTGGCGAGTAGCACATTCATCTGTCAATTTCTTTCCTGGCCATTTAAGGTAATTGAAAAAAAATTTTCCGATTTTACTTGTTGGTTCTGATGCAAACAATTCTTCAGGAACAACAAAGTCAGAATAAGTTGCGGCTAAGCAGTCGTTAAATTTGCCGTTCTTTTTAATTAATTCAAAGTGGACATCTTTTTTATATTCTGCCCTGCCACTTTCTTCTAAGTAAGAAAAGGCTTCTTCAAAATTTTCAATCGCTAAAACAATTAGGCGATGTTTCCCGGCACAGTGTAATTGGATAAACTTAACTGATTTATCCACTTTTTCGACGTATCTTTTTCCTCGGTCAGAGAAATTAAATTCACCCTCTTTTAAGTCAATAAAGACTAAATATTTCGGGCTTTTACGGGCAAGTTCCTCACTGAGGAACCATCTAACAGGGATTGTGGCATTATCCATTTCATCGCCACCGCCATTTAAGGCCAAGGTGAGACCACTTGCCTTTATTACTGGCTGGTCAACTTCTTCTTTTTTCATTTTTTTTTGGAGTTAGTTGTTGTGAATATTTGGGTTAATTAAACCTTTTTTAAAATTCAATTTTTTATATTTTATCATATTTTGGCAAAAAGTCAAGATTAAAAACAGGACTATCGACTACAGGACCGCGAGTACGCTTCTCTCCCTTGACTAAAACTTTTTCGTCAAAAAGTTTTGTCTGGGCACCAGCTCGTCTATTTTCAAAGCTTTGAAAATATGACTCCGCTGTTCTCGTCCTGACGCAAGCAAAGAAGTTTGCTTGCTTAGGGTCCACAAAAAGAAAAACGCCCTTCAAGGCGTTTCTTTTGTGGTGTATTCTGCAAAAAGTCAGAACTTTTTACGAACAGAATCCTGATGCGGATTAATCTTACGCTCGACGTTTATAATTTTCTCTAATAAATTTACTACGCTCTACTAATGTATTAATTCT